>Ga0189284_100104_pt1 | contig 127601 bp, 134 predicted proteins | sample N32C7minimetaG_FD_130314 | JGI IMG/M metagenome (GOLD analysis project Ga0189284, IMG submission 130314) | Marine microbial communities from the Costa Rica Dome - N32 C7 mini metaG | ecosystem: Environmental > Aquatic > Marine > Oceanic > Photic zone | place: Costa Rica: the Eastern Pacific...
GCCGATGCCGCTGGTGATGTGGTCGTAACCGGGAGCGATATCGGTGACGAGCGGCCCGAGGGTGTAGAACGGCGCTTCGCCGCATGCCTCGAGCTGCTTTTCCATGTTCTCCTTGATCTTGTGCATGGGCACATGATCAAGGAGAACATGGAAAAGCAGCTCGAGGCATGCGGCGAAGCGCCGTTCTACACCCTCGGGCCGCTCGTCACCGATATCGCTCCCGGTTACGACCACATCACCAGCGGCATCGGCGCGGCGCAGATCGGGTGGTACGGCACGGCGATGCTCTGCTACGTCACGCCCAAGGAGCACCTCGGCCTGCCCGACCGCGACGATGTGAAGGTCGGCGTCGTCACCTACAAGCTTGCCGCCCACGCGGCTGACTTGGCGAAGGGCCACCCTGCCGCGCAGGTGCGCGACGATGCGCTGTCAAAAGCGCGCTTCGAATTCCGCTGGCGCGACCAGTTCAACCTGTCGCTCGACCCGGAAACAGCCGAGCAGTATCACGACCAGACGCTCCCTGCTGAAGGTGCCAAGACCGCGCATTTCTGCAGCATGTGCGGGCCGAAATTCTGCTCGATGAAGATTAGCCAAGAGGTGCGCGAGTTTGCCGCCAAGCAGAATGCCGGGCCCGATACCTTCATCGCCGCAGAGGACGCGGAAAAGGGGATGGAGGAAATGGCCAAGCTCTACGAGGAGAAGGGCAAGCAGCTCTATCTTCCCGAAGACGCGGCGGAGTAATCCCGCATGGCGCAGCGCGGCAGGATCACCTTCGGGCTTGCCGCGCTCGCCGCTTTGGCATTGCCCGCCTGCGCCAGCCTGCCCGATGATTTCGCCATGGTCGGCGAAGCCGCGTCACCGGCTTTCGATCCGCTCGTGTTCTTCAACGGGCGGCTCGAAGGGCGGGGCACGCTCGACAAGGGGCTGCTCGGCACGGTCCCGATCCGGGTCGAAAGCACCGGCAGCGTCGCGCCATCGGGCGTGCTGACGCTGGTGCAGGTGATCCACGAAGGCGAAAAGCCCGCCCGCACCCGCACATGGGAAATGCGCCGCCTGTCCGGAGGCCGCTACGAAGCGAGCCTGACCGACGCCGACGGCCCGGTCGAAATCTGGACTAAGGGCAATACGCTCAACATCCGCTACACGATGGACGGCAGCTTCACCGTAAAACAGCGCCTGACCCTGTCACCAGACGGCCAGCGCGCCACCAACGCGATGCAGGTCGACCTGCTGGGCGCAAGGGTGGCAATGCTGACCGAGGTTATCGAGCGGGAGTAGGGGCGATGCGATCACACGCCATCCCCGTCATCCTGAACTTGTTTCAGGATAACAGCGGGTTTGTGCGAGGTTCGACATCCTGAAACAAGTTCCGCATGACGTCAGGGTGAGGTTTGGCGCTCAGGAAGTGAGGGTTGTCCTGAAACAAATTCAGGATGACGCCTCCATCTCGTCATCCCGAATTCATTTCGGGACAACAGTAAGCCCATCAAGCCAACGAACAATAATTAGGCGTTTGCGTAATTCCCTGCTACAAGACTTCCGCTTACGTCGGAATTTGCGACGGAACTTGAACTTTGACGACCGCCGCTTGCCACTGGTTCGCCCCTTCCAACGGGCAGCCCGGCCCCGGCGTAAACCGGACGACGACTTCCTTTCATCTGATCGATTTACGCACGACCCGCACGGCACCCTGCCGCGCGGGCAACCCAATCGTTCTTGAAAGGAACGCATCATGGCCAAGACTGGCACCGTAAAATTTTTCAACACTGACAAGGGCTATGGCTTCATCCAGCCCGACGACGGTTCTGCCGACAGCTTCGTGCACATTTCCGCGGTTCAGGCCGCCGGCATGCACAGCCTCGACAAGGATCAGCGTCTCAACTTCGAAGTTGAAACCGGCCGCAATGGCAAGGAATCGGCCGTCAATCTGTCCGCGGCAGACTAATAGGCTGAACCAGCCCGCAAAAAAGGGGCGCCGCGCTGCAAGGCTGCGGCGCCCCGTTTGCAACGCACACAAGATCCCCCGCTCCCCCACCGCCCCCGATAAAGGAACACAGCCATGGCCCAGACTTACGAATTCTATCTTGAACGCGCAGTCGAAGCGGCATTGGCAGCGGAAAAGGCGGAATTGGACAATGTGAAGGAACGCGAGCTGCGTTCAGAGAAGACCTGGCTCGGCCTGGCCGAACAGGCGCGCAAAGGCGCGATCCGGCGGGAAAAGGCCGATGCCGAACGCCGCGCAAAGCGCGAAGCCGAAGTCGAGGCCCTGCACGCGCAATAACGCCGCCTGCACTCGCCAATCTTCATACGGCGTGATAATCCTCCCGGCAGGGTCGTCGATTGGGGGGTATCGATGAAGCATAGACTTTCGCGCCGCGCGTTTGCTGCTGGCGCAGTTCTCACAGCCACAGGGGCCACGCGGCTTGCCGCACAAGGGGCACCGGAATGGTGGGACAAGATCACGCCCTACCAGACGATCGGCCCGTTCTATCCGGCCAATCGACCGCACGAAGCCGACGCCGACATGACCCGGCTGCACGGCCATGCCAATCGCGCCAAGGGGCAGGTGATCGAAGTGTTCGGCCGGGTGCTGGACCGCTTCGGCAAGCCGATCAGCAATGCCAAGATCGAACTGTGGCAGGCCAACATGCATGGCCAGTATTCGCACGGCAACGCGCCGCACAAGGAAGAGTGGCACGATCCCGATTTTCAGGGCTTTGCCGAAATCCGCACCGATTCCGACGGCAACTGGCGCGTCACAACGATCAAGCCGGGGGCCTATGACGGGCGCACCAACCATATCCATTTCGATGTGGTGGGCCGGGAACAGCGGCTGATCACGCAGATGTATTTCCCCGATGAAGAAGCCAACAATGCCAAGGACGGGCTGCTGCGGCGGTCTGGCGATCGGGCACCTTTGCTGATCGCGCACAAGACGGCCGATCACGGATACCACTGGGACATCCGGCTCGCGGACACCTGATGCAAGCAGGGAAGGGGGCGGGCTGAACTCGCCCCTTTCCTACAGGCCCCGGCTTGTGGCTTATCCTGATGGATGAGCACACACCCGCATCGCTTCACACCTGACAACACTCATTGGACCGCGGAAAGGGCAAAAGCCTTTCTCAGGGCGCTCGCCGTATCGGGCAAGGTTGCGCCTGCCGCGCGATCTGTCGGGATGAGCCGTCAGGCCGCCTATCGCCTTCGAAAACGCGCGCCGCATTTTGCGCATTTGTGGAACCTTGCATTGGAACAGGCACGGGCCCGGCGTGCATCTGCGCGGCAGGGCAAACGCGTCCATCCGCTGCTGGCGAAGGAGCCGTCGAGGTGACACTTGCCCCCCTTCAATGGCGACACTCTGCCGCGGCGAATGGTCACAGTTTCGCGAATTCGGGTTACGCTTTCGCGGCTTCGGGTGCCACTTTCGAACCTAAGGTGACGCTTTGCGGGCCAATGGTGACACTTCCGCGATTTTTTCTTCAGGACCGTGTTCCACCCGTTCCATCCTGTTGGAAAACGGCCCGTCGCATATCCTTCAACCCGGCGCCGAAAGTGCTGGCATTACACGCTGAAATACCCACATTGGATGACACCGATGAAGCCATCGGCAACGACAACGAGAGGAGAGCATTCCATGCAGTTCCAGTTCAACTCCGACAGTTCCGTCATGGGTACGGAGAACGTTGCAACCCGGATCGAGGAGATGATGCGAGAGAAACTCGCCCGCTTCGAGGATCGGTTGACGCGAGTGGAAGTGCATGTCTCCGACGAAAACGCGCACAAGCATGGCGCCGATGACAAGACCTGTACGATCGAGGCGCGGCCGCGTGGCGGCCGTCCGATCGGCGTGACCGAACACGCCTCGAAGATCGACGATGCGGCGCGCAAGGCGGCGAACACCATGGCGCAGCGGCTTGAGCGGGTGCTGGGCAAGGAAGCGCGGCACAAGCACGACGCGCGGCCTGACAAGGTGATGTGATCGGTTGGCGGGGGGTGTGAACTCCCCCGCTTTCCTACTCCGCCGCGAACAGGGTAGGGCTGGCGCTGATCCCGAGATCGTCGAGGATCGGGCCGACCTTCTTCTTGACCCCGAAGAACCCGGCGCGCGCATGCGGCCAGGTTTCGCGGTCAATCGCGGGAAGGAGATCGGTGACGCGGCCCTGCTGCGCGAGCGGCGCGATCTGCGGAATCAAAGCGTCGCGGGTCCACCCGATGGGCAGGTATGGCAGGGCGAGCCGTTCGATCCCGGCTTGGCCAAGGATGTCGGCAAGCGGGCGGTCCGTTGGCCAGTCGATACCGGGGCAAGCGAAAGCCGCCGCGGCTGCGCTGACCCCGCCCTCTACGGCCGTATCGGCGAAGTGGGTGGCCGCTTCGGAAGTTGGCAATGGTGAACGCGCCTCTGGACGAGCGGCGCCGATCACCAGAGCCGGCGGCGAAGGGAGATTGAGCGGAACGTGGCTTGCACCTTCGTCATGCAGGAGCAGGGCATAGGGCTGCGCAAAAGCCGCGCGATCCGGCGCAGGCGGCAGGTCGAGCCTCTGGCGCGGATGCTCGCCCGGTTCCTCAAGCGCGGGGGCATCGCTCGCGAGACCCTGCGCCGCCAACGGACCGCCCGGTTGGTTGGCGGTGTAGCGCGCGATGTTGTCGGGCCGGGCAAGGTAGGTCTTGCCCTTGGTATGCAGCCCGCCAACCCAGCGCCACGAAAGCGTGTTGGAGGCAGCGTCACCATCGATCAACTGGCGCAGAAACAGGTCTGCCCCAAGGTGCCAGTCGAGCTTGAGCGTGAAGACCCAGATGCTCGCAAACCACATGCGGGCGTGGTTGTGGAGGTAACCGGTGGAGGCCAGCTCGCGTGCCCAATGGTCGAAGGCCTCGATCCCGGTCGAGCCTGCGACTGCGGCTTCATAGGCGGTGCGCAGTCCGGCGTTCGCCTCAATCCCGTCCAAGGCGCGGTCGCGCCCTTCGCAATAGGCGCGCCATATGCCGGGACGCTGTTCGAGGTAGCCCTTGAAGTAGACGCGCCAGAACACCTCGGCGATGAACTTGTCGGCGGCATCGGCGCTGTGCTGACGCAAAACGGCATCAAGCACTTCGGATTCCTTGATGAGGCCGGAGTGCAGCCAGGGGGAAAGCTGCGAGACGTTGCGGCGAATGCCATTGTCAGACACGCCGTCATCGTAATTGCGGTTGTTGGCGTAGGCGCGGCCTGCTCTCGGAAGGAAGTCGGTGAGCCGATCCAGCCCGGCAGCGCGTGTCGGTTCAAATCCCATGCCGCCTCAACTGCGCGGAGGGCCAAGGGTTCCGAAAGCGGTCCGGCAATTCGGAACATCCGCCGCGACGACCCGTTCGTATATGTGAAGGGGCTGCCACTCATTCTCTGGCCCCGGACTTGCGAACCCCCTTTCGCAAGATCAACGACAAACCCGATAATCCAAAGGATTGGTTCTGATGAACATTGTGAAGATCACCCTCGCTTCCTCCATCGCCCTCGCGCTGGCCGCTTGCTCTTCCGAAACTGACAGCGGCGACACCATGATGGCCGACGAAACCGCGATCGCCGAAAATGCGACCGCAGCCGGTAACATCGTCGAAGTGGCACAGAGCGATGAAGGTTTCTCCACCCTAGTAGCGGCTGTGACGGTTGCCGAGCTCGGTGAAACGCTGTCGGGCGAAGGGCCGTTCACGGTCTTTGCGCCGACCAACGATGCCTTTGCCAAGATCGACGAGGCGACCCTTACCGAACTGACCACCAACGACATCGAAACGCTCACGGCGATCCTGCAGTATCACGTTGTCGCCGGTGCGGTTGACGCAGCGACGCTGACCGCCGCGATCGAAGAAGCGGGCGATGAAGGCTACACCATCACGACCGTTGGCGGCGGCACTCTCAACGCAAAGCTGGTCGATGATGCCGTGGTGCTGACCGATGCAGCAGGTGGCACCTCCACCGTAATCGCGACCGACGTGGCCGCCTCGAACGGCACGATCCACGCGATCGATACGGTGTTGATGCCGCAGTAACCCCGATCGGCAGACTGCCATTCAAACCGGGCGGGCCTGCAAGTGCGGGCCCGCCCTTCGTAATGCTGACTGCTGTTTCCTGACACGCCGACATGCGATATCAGTCGGGAAAAAGGGAAGCGAGCGTGCCGAAACTGCCCAGATCGATCCTTGCCGCGTCAGGCGGCTTGCTGCTGTTGTCTTGCGCAGATGCTCCCGGAGAAATCGGCCGTGATACCCAGCCATTTGACGGCATTTCACCGACAGCAAGCATAACCCTGCTTGGCACGGAACCGTTCTGGAGCATTTATATCACTCCGGATGGCGAAGGCTTCGTCGCTCGTTACTCCTCGCCGGAAAATCTTGATGGCTCGCAATTCGCGGTCTCGCGTTTCGCTGGCAACAACGGGATCGGATTCAGCGGTTCTCTGGATGGGAACGCCCTGCAGATTGCCCTCACTCCGGGGCAGTGCAGCGATGGCATGAGTGACCGGACATACCCTTACACAGCCACAGTCGCGTTTGGCGATGCGGTCCTTTACGGCTGTGGCCATACCAGCGATCAACCTTTCACCGGCGATGAGGCTCCATGATCAAGGAAACGGAAAGTTTGGCAGGCTCTGGCCGACTTCGGGCGGCAATTGGCAGTGAGCCTGTAGGAAGGGGCTGGATCCTTTTCTTCTGGGCCGCCAGCCTGTTCAATTTTGTGATCGGCGCTCTCGGCATGTTTTCGCCCGAGGCGACAGTCGATGCCCGGATTGTCAGCCTGCTCGTCTTCTGCTTCGGCATTATCTACCTGCTGGTGGCGCGTGATCCGCTTCGCTTTGGGCCGGCCCTGTGGGCGGGTCTGATCGGGAAGCTCGGAGTGGTCGGTTTGCTGGGGCCCGCCGCGCTGGAGCCGGGGGCGGATGCCGCGATACTCCCCATTCTGTGCGTTGACGCCTTGTTCGCTCTGGGGTTCGTTGTGTTTCTCTTTGCCAGGAGCGACGATTTGAGCGCTAAGTGACGGCAGGAGGGGAGAAGACAAGATGACGAAAACCGGAGGCTGCCTTTGCGGCAAGGTGCGCTACACGCTGAGTGCCGAGCCCAAGATTTGCGTGACCTGCCATTGCAAGAACTGCCAACGGCAAGCGGGCAGCGCGCTTTCCATTATCATCGGCGTGCCTGAAGACGCCGTCGAATTCACCGGCGAGATCAAGACCTATCACGACACCGGGGATAGCGGTGCGACGGTGAGGCGCCAATTCTGCCCCGAATGCGGATCGCCGGTGTTCACCCGTTCGGAGCAACCCGGCCTGATGTTCATCAAGGCCGGTACGCTGGACGATACTTCAGGCCTTCAGCCCGCGTTTCACTGCTACACCAAGAGCGCACAGGCATGGACTCCGATGGGCGATATTCCAGGGTTCGAAACCGTCCCCGACGGAATGTGAATCCGGAAGGGGAGACCCCGGTCAGAAAAGACCGGGGATCTCGAACTGGGCGGCTGTCGGGAATTCGGGGCGCAATGTCTCGCGTCCGCTCACGCTTTGCGCCGTCTGCCCGCCGCCTTGCGAAATGGCGGTGCAACTGCGACCGGCGAGGAAATCCAGCGCGGTCGCGATCGATGCTTCGGTCGGATCGCCAAGCGGCGTGAAGATATCGTCATCCGCCCGACACGAATTGGGCATGACGCTGGCGAGACCGGTAAAATAGCCGCCCTCATTGTTGGCGTTCACTGTCTGGAACGTCACCGCACGAATACGCAGATCGCACTCCGCAAAATCGAAGCCGAACTGCCCCACCGGCTTGCCAGATGTATTCGAGCCGACGATCGCGATGCTGTCCGCATTGAGATAGGGGATCATCGAATTGATAACCAACTCGCTGGCCGATGCACTGTTGCCCGTTGTGATGAAGGCGATCTTGGTAGCCTGAAGCGACTGGGCTTCGTTCTGGAACAGCCGGGTGGTGTTTTCGGACGATTTCGACGCGCGCAGTGTGGTTCGGCTCCATACCTGACCGACGCGACCTTCACCCAGAAGGTCCCCGAAAGTTTCGGCAAGCGAAACGAGCCCGCCGCCGTTGTAACGGAAATCGATGATCAGTTCGGTAACGCCATTGGTATTGAACAGTTCAAACGCGTCACGCAATTGCCCGCCGGCGTTGCTTGGGAAGAAGGTGCGGAAATTGAGATAGCCGACCTTCTTGCCACCATCATTGAGAACCAGCGCGCCATAGCGGTCTGAGACCGGATCAAGCGAGAATTCGGTTTTCGTAATCGAGGTTTCGATAACGTTACCGCCGAGCTGTGCAAACCGGATGACCCGGCTCACACCCGGATCGGACGGGCCAAGCGCATTTACGACAGCCTGCGGCCCACCGGTGGCCATCAAAGAATTCACCGTTTGCAGATTTGCGCTGGTGGTGCCGATGGCAAGCAGTTCAGTGCCGCGATCCATCCCGGCCTGGAAGCCGTTGCCGTTCTCGAAAGCTTCGAAAAGGAAGACACGGTTGTTGACCGAGTCAAATGCCAGTCGGATTCCGAACCCTGCACTGGAGCCGGAGTTGATCAGCGCGGTTTCTTCCGCGATCGACGTGGCAAAGGTAAAGCCCTTGTCGCGAGATTGGGCGCGAGCTGGTGCGACGCGTGCGTCGAGATAGCTCTGAACCGAAGTGAAGGCTGCCGGATTTACTGAGTTGTCGAGCAAGTCGGGGAACAGGTACCATTCGTTCAGCACATCGTTCGCAAAGGCGATCTGGTTCGAAATCGCGCAGTTGGACGTCGGTGGTGTCGGGGTTGGCGTTCCGCCTGTTGGGGGAGCGCTAGAACCGCCTCCTCCGCATGCTGCGAGGGACAGGGCAAGCGTCGCTGAAAGGGCGATGCGGCTGATGGATGCACGTTTTGTATTCATGAGATGGACGCGACTCCGGGCAAGAAACCGATACAGATAGCCTCAGCAGGCGTCGGTTTTCATGCCTCGGCGCTTTGCAAACGGCAAGCGCACGGGCTTGTCCACGACCAAAAAAGCCGGGACTGTGTTTGAATTCGTTCACATTTCGCGGGGTTTTCCCCAGAAGCGGGGGCAAATCCCGGCGCTCTCCCTCGTTTTGGGCATCTGTTCCGACTAGCAACGAGGTCATGGAAAGACAGAATCATGCCTGACCTGCCTGAATGGCTTGCGCCCAAACTGCCCCCGGCGGCGCGTCACCCCGGCCTTGCAATTGCAAGCCTGGGGGATGCCAAGACGCTTGGGCGTGGCGGTTTCGCACTGACCAGCCCGGCTTTCGATTCCGGTGAAGCGCTCGACCCGTGTTTTACTGCCGAGGAAGAAGATGCCGTTGCTCCTCCGCTGGAGTGGAGCGCGCCCCCTCCCGGATCGCAGGAACTGATCATTATCGTCGAAGACGCTGCGAACTCCGGCGACACTCCCGCGTGCCATTGGCTGGTGTGGGGACTGCCGGGCCAGAAGGGCAAGCTTCTCGAAGGCGAAGTGCCACCTCGTGCAGGGAAGAATGCGCTCGGCAATTCCGAATGGCTGCTGCCCGCTCCACCCGAAGGCGAGACGCGCCACTACGTATTCCAGATTTTCGCAACCGAACTACCTTTGACGCTGATGCCCGGAGCAAGTCGCGACGACGTGCTGGGCGCGATCAAGGGCTTTGTTACCGGTTGCGCCGTGATCCACGCGCCTTACACCGGCGGTTCTGCCGATGACGAGGCGTGGGAAGATGAAGATTTCTGACAACCTGCCATAACATCAAGGGAGACTAACCATGGCTGGCAAAACGAATGCACTGCAGAAGCCGGTGCAACTTTCGGGCGACCTCGAAGCGGTGATCGGCAAAGGCCCGATGACCCGCGCCGAAGTGACTTCGAAGGTGTGGGAATACATCAAGGCCAACGGCCTGCAGGATTCGAAGGACAAGCGTCAGATCAATCCCGACGCCAAGCTCGGCGCAGTGATCGGCAAGGACCAGATCTCGATGTTCAAGATGACGGCTGCTGTTTCCAAGCACCTCAGCTAAGAGGCATCGCCTCAAACGGCAGGCCAGTGGCGCTGTTTCCTGAAGGTTACGCGTTACTGGCCTTCCGCCGCAGCGGAACTTCCCCTGCCCATAATGCCCACCAGATGATGATTGGTTGGGCGATCATGCGCGGAATATGATAGCCAAGACCCAGTCCTTGGTCCTCGCGCGCCATATCCATGATGAAATGATTGATGTTCGCAGGCCATACGCACAGCGCGTATAGGGCAAGGCCAATCCCCCCTGCGCGCCGCAGAGCCGGGCTAAACGGCTGCACAAGCGCGATGGCGCCGAGAATCTCGGCAATACCCGTCCAGAACACGATGGCTTCGGGATAGGGGATCGCTGCTGGCATGATCGACAGGAAAGGCGTCGGCTGCGCAATGTGCATGTAGCCGGCAAAGCCATAAAAAGCGGCCAGAAGCAGGCGAAGCGCGGTTCGGATCATGATTGTTCCTTTTTGCCCGGTTCCCATCCGGGTGCCGCAAGCACAAAGCCCGCGAAATCGAAGCCCGGCACGACAATGCAGCTGACCAAAGTATAGCCATGATCGGCCTGTGGCGCAGGTGGTGCACTGGCAGCCTGCCATGCTCCTGCCGGGATCATTCCCTGCAGACATTGGCCATCCGCAATGTCACGGCCAAGCGTTACTTTCCGCACCGGTCCGATATCGGTCTGTGCGATTGACAGTTCGAGTGGATCGCCATCCTGCCAAAGCCAGAGCTCATCCGCATCGACCTTGTGCCAATGCGATGCTTCGCCGGATTTGAGGAGGAACAGGATCGCCGTTCCTCTTGCGCGACCTTCGTTATCAGGCTCTGCCCGCCAGGTTTCGCGGTACCATCCACCCTCGGGATGGGGCGCCAGTTGCAAACGCTCGATAAGATGGTCGGCGCTTGTCATCCGGCATTTGTCCTTGGCGTCTTCAGTTCGAAAGCGCCGGAATGATCCATACGATCGACATCGCGACGATCGCGATCAGCAATCCGATGCCGAGTACATAGCGCATATAGCCCGTTGTATGTGCAGCGCGTGCGTCGTCGTCTTCGATGTGGATGGGTTCGTTCTGTTCGGCCATGGGGGCTCCCTTGATTGTTGGTCCTATTGATCAACGGGAGTACCTTGGTCCTGTTCCTGAATCGTAGGGGCCGGGCGTGGCTCAGTCGCGCAAAAGCTCGTTGATTCCGGTCTTGGAGCGGGTCTGCGCGTCAACGGTCTTGACGATCACGGCGCAATAGAGCGAGGGGCCGGGTGAACCGTCTGGCAGAGGCTTGCCGGGCAGGCTGCCGGGCACCACGACGGCATAGGGCGGGACTTCGCCCATGTGCACTTCGCCGGTGGCGCGATCGACGATCTTTGTCGATGCGCCCAGATACACGCCCATCGAAAGCACAGCGCCTTCGCCTACACGGACACCTTCGGCCACTTCGGCGCGCGCGCCGATGAAGGCTCCGTCGCCGATGATGACGGGTTCCGCCTGCAGCGGCTCAAGCACGCCGCCAATCCCCGCACCGCCCGAAATATGGACGTTCGCGCCGATCTGCGCGCAGGAGCCGACGGTGGCCCAGGTGTCGATCATCGTGCCTTCGCCGACATAGGCTCCAATGTTCACGAAGCTGGGCATGAGCACTGCGCCCTTGCCGATGAAACTGCCGCGCCGCACGACCGCGCCTGGGACCACACGAAATCCGGCTTCCCGAAACCGGTTTTCGCCCCAACCCGCGAACTTGATCGGCACCTTGTCATAGGCTGTCTCGCCGCCCGCAGCGGTTTCCATCACGCGGTTGTCGTTCAGGCGGAACGACAACAGCACTGCTTTCTTGAGCCACTGGTTGACTTTCCAGCCCCCATTGCCGTCAGGCTCTGCCACGCGGACTTCGCCATTGTCGAGCATGGTTAGCGCCTCTCCGACAGCGTGGCGGACATCGCTGCCAGGGGTGATCTCGCTGCGGTTTTCCCAAGCTTCTTCGATCTGGGAGATAAGGCTGTCGGTCATGCTGGTTTCCGTTGGAGCGGCGTGTAGGCCGGGTGGTTCTGATGAAAGCTGCTAGCGAGAGCCGCATTGCACGGCAAGGGCGTTGCGCTAACCGATGCTGACTGCGGCCATAAGTCATTGTGCCGAGGGGCTTGTAAGAAGTGCTGCCATCTGACTATGACTAGGGTGCTGGGGGTAGTGGTGAAGGAAGACGATTATGCCCGAGACCTCCGGGACTTATCCAACATGCGATTTCGACGGGCAGCCGATCGGCTCCGAGCCACCGATATGTGAACCAGACGCTCCGATCCGCTGGAAAGTGGTCGCAGCGGCTGTCGCCTGCGCGGCGCTGAGCGCATGCGGGGGTGGCGGTATGCCGCCGATGACCATGCTGCCACCCCCTCCAACTCCTCCGCCGCCTCCTCCTCCGCCACCTCCACCCACGACCAATTTCGACACTGCGGAATTCCGACGTTCGGACGGGCCGGGTTTTCATGGCGCGATCGAGGCTTGGCAGGATGGTGCAACCGGATCGGGCGAAATCATCGCCGTCATCGACAGCGGCTTAGACAGTGACAGCCCCGAATTTGCCGGGCGGGTGCATCCGAATTCGCGCGATGTCGCAGGCAGCCGGGGCGTCGATCCCGAAGACGATCACGGCACCAATGTCGCACTCGTCGCGGCGGCAGCGCGCAACAACAGCGGCGTGCTGGGCATCGCTTTCGACGCTCAGGTATTGGCGATTCGTGCGGACACGCCCGGTTCTTGCGGATCAGACACACCGCAAGACCCGACACTCGGCTGCACTTTCAGCGATGCCAACATTGCCGCGGGGGTGGATCTTGCGATCTCGTCAGGCGCGACAGTCATCAATCTTAGCCTCGGCGGCAGCCCGGCAACCTCGCAATTGCGCAATGCCGTCGGCCGGGCCGCAGCTGCGGGCATTGTCGTGGTGATTTCCGCAGGGAATGGCGGCGATGGAAGCGAGCCGGGGATCGACCCCAATCAACCCGATCCGTTTGCCACCAGCCTGCTCGAAGTGGGGGGCGGAAATGTCATCATTGTCGGCTCGATCGACGAAGACGGGGCATTTTCCGACTTCAGCAACCGCGCGGGCAATTCTGCAGCGTCCTTTATCTCTGCGAGGGGCGAAAGGATTTGCTGCGTCTACGACAATGGCGAGCTGTTTGTCGAAACCATTGATGGCCAGCAATTCGTCACGCTGTTTTCCGGCACCAGCTTCGCGGCACCTCAAGTCGCCGGGGCGGTCGCGCTGCTGGCGCAGGCGTTTCCAAATCTGACCGGTGCAGAGATCGTCGAAATCCTGCTGGCTACCGCACGCGATGCCGGCGCGACAGGAACGGACAATGTTTTTGGAACCGGCATTCTCGACATCGCCCGCGCGTTTCAGCCACAAGGGACGACAACGCTCGCAGGGACAGGATCGGCGCTGGCGCTGGTCGATGACTTCGCGATCGGTTCGGCGGCAATGGGTGACGCATTGTCTGGTGCGACGATCAGCACGATCGTTACCGATCGCTATGACCGCGCCTATAGCGTCGACCTGACCGGGCAAACCCGCAACGCCGCGCAGGTCCAGCGGCTGCAAGGCGCGGTCGGGCGCGGTGGTCTGACCCGGGCAGCCGGTAATGACACGCTGGCGCTGGCGATCACGGTAGGCGAAGGCCCGCGCGCCGCTGGGCTTGGCTGGTCGGAGGCGCTGCAACTCACCCCTGATGATGCGCTGGGTGCGCGCGTGCTTGCGGCTCGGGTGGCGGCGCGCATTGCGCCCGACATGCAGGTGGGTTTCGCGGTGTCGCAAGGTGCGAGCGGCCTTGTTGCCCAATTGCAGGGAGCGGAACGACCAGCCTTCCTGATTGCACCCGAAGCGGGGCGTGATGCTGGCTTCCTCGAAAGCAGCGAGCTCGCCTTCGCAACTCGACACGAGGTCGGGGCCTGGGGGATCACGGTATCGGCAGAGCGTGGCCGGGCTTGGCTGGGTGACAATCGCCGTGCGAGCGATATCATGTTTGGCATTCGCGAGCGTCGTCCGACTTCGACATTCAGCCTTGCTATGGATCGCAGCTGGCATGGGCTTGACGCATCCGCCGCGCTAACGCTGCTTTCGGAAGAGGGCACGCTGCTGGGGGCGCATTTCAATCCGGCTTTTGGTCTGGAGGGAGCCGATACGGTGTTCCTTGATGGCCGGTTCGGCTACTTGATCGACCCGAAGTGGCGAGTTGGGGCGGCCTATCGCGCCGGCTTTACCACTCCGCGCGGAGGATCGTTGATCGGTGCCGGGTCGCAAGTGGAAACCCGGGCGTGGTCTTTCGATGTAACCCGGCGTGGCAATTTCTTCAGCGGGGACAGCATAGGCCTGCGCGTAAGTCAGCCTGTGCGGGTCACAGCGGGAGCGATCCAGTTCGATCTTCCGGTTGGCTATGACTATGCTACCGAAAGCGCGATCTTCGGACGGCAGAGCCTCTCGCTCGCCCCGGAAGGGCGCGAGATCATGAGCGAATTCAACTGGAGCGCGCAGTTGCCGTTCGGGCGGGTATCAACCAGCGTCTTCTACCGCAGCGAACCGGGGCATTTCCAGAATGCCCCAGATGATATCGGCGCGTTGATTACGCTCGGATCGTCATTCTGACGGCCTATTCGGGCATTCCGGCGGCGCAGGCGAACATGTAGGCCCGCTCAACCAATGGCGCCACTCGCTCGCTCATGGCTTGCGCATGGGCGGACGATGCGGTGCCGTCGATCACGCGCTTCTTGATGCCCTGCATGATCCCGGCGAGGCGGAACAAATTGTAGGCGAAGTACCAGTCCATCGGCGGAACCGGGTATCCCGTGCGTGCGACATATCGCTCGACCGCTTCATCCTGTGAGGGGATGCCCAGTTCTTCCAGATTCAATCCGAGCAGTCCCGCGCGCCCATCGGCAGGATTGTGCCAGTTGAGCATCAGATAGCTGAAGTCCGCGATCGGATCGCCCAGCGTCGACAGCTCCCAATCGAGCACGGCAATGATGCGGTTTTCGGTCTTGTGGAAGATCACATTGTCGAGCCGGTAATCACCATGCACCATAGAGGATTCATGCTGCGGCGGGATGGTCTCGGGCAGCCATTCGATCAGCCGCTCCATCTGCGGCATGTGCTCGGTTTCGGAAAGCCTGTACTGTTTTGACCAGCGCGCGATCTGGCGTGCGCAGTAATCGGTCGGCTTGCCATATTCGCCCAGCCCGATCTGGTCCGGCTTGTTCAGATGCAGGTCCGCCATCGTGTCGATCAGCGAATGGTAGATTTCGCGCCGCTGTTCCGGCGTGCAACCGGGCAGCGCACCGTTCCATAGCGAACGGCCATCGGCCATGCTCATCACGAAGAATTTTGACCCGATCACCTCCGGATCCTCGCACAGCCCGTAGGTGCGCGGCACGGGGAATCCGGTCGGGTAGAGGCCCGTCATCGCGGTGTATTCGCGGTCCACCGCATGCGCACTGGGCAGGACCTTGCCGAATGGCTGGCGACGCAGGACGTAGTTTGTCCCCGGTGTTTCGATCTTGTAGGTCGGGTTGGACTGGCCACCCTTGAACTTGGTGTAACTGATCGGCCCTTCGAACCCTTCGACATTGGCTTCGAACCACTGCGTCAGCCGATCAAGGTCGAGCTTGTCGCGCTCGGTCACCTCGACCGTGCCCACCATTTCCTTGTCGAAATCGATGTCGGGCATCCCCATGGTGTTCTTGCTCATCAGTCGAACACCACCACGCTGCGTGCGGAATGGCCGGCGCGCATTTTGTCAAAGCCGGAATTCACATCCTCCAGACTGATCCGCTCGGCGATGATCGTGTCGAGATCAAGCAGGCCACGCATGTAGAAATCGACGAGGCGCGGCAGGTCCACCGGGAAGTGGTTCATGCCCATGATCGCGCCCATCAGCTTCTTGCCGCCCAGCAGGTCCATCGCGCCAAGGCCGACCTTGCAGTCCAGCGGCATCATGCCGAGGATAACGGCAGTGCCGCCCCGACGAAGGGCTGCCACCGCCAGATCGGCGGACGCCTGACGCCCGACTGCTTCGATCCCCCAGTCGACCCCGCCGTTTGAAATCGCCATGATTTCCTGCACCACGCCATCGGCGAGGGCATCGACAGTGTGCGTCGCGCCCAGCACTTCGGCCAAGGCACGCTTTTCGGGCAGGGGATCGGCGGCGATGATCTTGCCCGCACCGGCGATCTTGGCTGCGTTGATCGTCGCAAGGCCGACACCGCCGCAACCGACCACCAGCACGCTTTCGCCCGGCGTCACATTGCAGGCGTTGAAGATTGTGCCGGCCCCAGTCGTCACCGCGCATCCGATCACGGCGGCACGATCCAGCGGCATGTCCTTGTCGATCGCGACGCAGGCGTTTTCGTGGATCAGCATCTGTTCGGACAACGCCGAAAGGTTGAGCATCTGGTTGACCGGATCGCCACCCGCACGAGTGATGCGCGAGCCTTCGCCCTTGCCCCGGCGGGTGTTGCCGCCAAGGCAAAGCGCCATGCGCCCGGTGACGCAGAATTCGCACTGGCCGCAGAACGCGCTGAGACAGGAGACCACGTGATCGCCCGGCTTCACTGACCGTACTTCCGATCCGACCGCGCGCACCACACCCGCGGCCTCATGGCCGGGGATGCAGGGGAGCGGGTGCGGATAGGCACCGTCGATGAAATGCAAGTCCGAATGACACAGGCCGCAAGCCTTGGTGTCGATCAGGACTTCGTGCGGGGCGGGGTCGGCATATTCGACCTCGCCAATCACCAGACCTTGGCCCGGCGTTTCAAGGATTGCGGCTTTTGCCATGTCTGGCTTCCTCTCTCAGCAGGTTCTTGTCGGAAGGGGTGGGGCGCTCAGCGAGCGACCCCCATGTCCCCCGAGCTGAACGAGCCACCGTCATTCGCCGGAGCCGAGCCATTGCGCAGGGCATTGGCGCTCGGACCTGCTTCGGGCACGTGCTTGCCGATTTCCATGCGAGCGATGGAACGGGCGTGCACTTCGTCCGGCCCGTCGGCAAGACGCAGCGTGCGCATGTGCGCATAGCTTGCGGCAAGGCCGTAGTCGTCCGAAACGCCGCCACCGCCATGCGCCTGAATCGCATCGTCGATGATCTTCAACGCCATGTTGGGTGCCTGCACCTTGATCATGGCGATTTCCTGCTTGGCCGACTTGTTACCGACCTTGTCCATCATGTCGGCAGCCTTGAGGCACAGCAGGCGGGTCATGTCGATGTCGATGCGGGCACGCGCGACGCGCTCTTCCCAGACCGAATGCTTGTAGATCGGCTTGCCGAACGCCTCGCGCTCCTGCAGGCGGCGGCACATCTTGGCCAGCGCTTCTTCGGCAACGCCGATGGTGCGCATGCAGTGGTGGATACGGCCCGGCCCGAGGCGGCCCTGAGCGATCTCGAACCCGCGCCCTTCGCCCAGCAGCATGTTGCTGGCCGGAACGCGCACGTCCTTCAGTTCGATTTCCATGTGGCCGTGCGGTGCATCGTCATAGCCGAACACCGGCAGGTGGCGCAGGATGTTCACACCCGGCGCATCAAGCGGCATGAGGATCATGCTTTGCTGAGCATGGCGTTGCGCGCTGAAGTCGGTCTTGCCCATGACGATGGCGACCTTGCAGCGCGGATCGCCCGCACCTGATGACCACCACTTGCGCCCGTTGATGACGTATTCGTCGCCATCGCGCTCGATCCGGGTTTCGATATTGGTCGCGTCGGACGATGCGGTGAAGGGTTCCGTCATCAGGAAGGCCGAACGGATTTCGCCGTTCATCAGCGGACGCAGCCACTGCTCCTTCTGCTCCCGCGTGCCATAGCGGTGGAACACTTCCATGTTGCCAGTGTCGGGGGCGGAGCAGTTGAACACTTCCGATGCCCAGCCGATGCGGCCCATTTCCTCAGCGCAAAGTGCGTATTCGAGGTTGGTGAGGCCCGGTCCTTCGAATTCGAACGTGTCATCAACATGGTGATGGCTGTCGTTGCGCGGCGGCATGAAGAGGTTCCAGATGCCCGCATCCTTGGCGAGCTTCTTCTTGTCTTCGATGATCTGGATCACCTTCCAGCGATCGCCTTCGGCATCCTGCGCCTTGTAGGTATCGATATTGGGGCGAACGTGCGCTTCGATAAAGTCGCGCACGCGATCGCGCCAATAGGCCTGGCGTTCTGTCGGTTCGAAATCCATGGGGATAATCCTCTCTCAGTCCTGAAATGCAATCGAATCTGTTGGGCCGACCGTGGCAGAGCCTTGTGCCTGCGCCAAGCTCTCATTTGTGGCTGTGTGCCTCTTGTCCTTGTGATGCCCTGCGCGCCGCCAATGCCGCCACACGGGCTTCGTGATCTTCCCGCCTGATCGGGAACCGGCCAAGCCAGTAGGCGGCGATCAACGCCAGCACAATCGAGATGCCGCCATACATCAGGATCATGTCGCTTATGACTTCCTGCGGGACTTCCCCCGGTGCGGCGTCGCTCGAAAGCTGTGACATCCGGATGATCTGCCCGGTCAGGAAAATGCCAAGGCCGGTCGCACATTTCTGCACCAGCCAGTTGCCGGAATAGAAAGCCCCTTCGGCACGCCGGCCGGTACGCTCCAGATAGGCTTCGACGATCTCCGCGATCATCGAGCTGGCGGAAATCATCACCACGATCCCCATTGTGTTCGCGAACACCAGGAAGGTGAAATACAGCCCGGTTGATAGAGTGGTGCCCACCTCCGGCCAAAGCCCGCCCAGCAGCAGCAAATAGGGAAGCAGGAACAGACCCAGCGATACCAGCGCCGATACAGCCGCAGTTTTCGGTTTTCCGAGATGCTTGTGCATCGGGCTTACGATGAAGAACATCAGCACCACCGAAAAGAACAGGATAATCGGGTAAAGCTGCAAGGCGATGCGATCGAACTGCCAGACAAACACGTTGACGTAGTTCGAGATCGAAAACGTCATCCCCTGACTGACATAGGCCGCCAGTCCGCCCGCTGCGAAGATCAGAAACGCGCGCTCGCTGAAAGCTTCGATGATTTCAGAGAAGGCGCCTTTCAGGCTGAAAGGCTCAGGCTTGGTTTCCGGCAGATGCGCGACCAGACGATGCTGGCCCAGCGCCGATCCCAGCACAGATACCGCCATCAGGATCGCGCCAAACGTGCCAAATGCGATGTAACCGTCACGTTGCAGCAGGCCTTCGGGGCCGGGCATGAAGACGGTGTAGGCGAGCATCATCATTAGGATGCCGCCGAACCAGCCTGACAGGTAGCGATAGCGGAACAGCGTCGTGCGTTCGTCGTAATCCGCGGTGATTTCGGGAAGCAGCGATACCGAAGGCACCTCGCAAGCCGAAAGCAGCACTCGCACCACGATGGCAATTCCGACCAGACCGAGAAAACTGGGCGCTTCCGACCCCGGCGGAGACCACATGACGACCCATGCAAATGCCAGGGGTATCGGAGCTGCATACAACCACGGAAGCCTGCGACCCCATCGTGTGTAAGTGCGATCGGACAGATTGCCGAGGATCGGATCGATCACCGCATCCACCAGCAGTGCGATCAGGAGGGCGAGGCTGACCAGCCCCGCATCCATTCCCAGAACCTGATTGTAGAACAGCAGCAGGAAGAAGCTGAAGCCCGAATCCTTCACCCCGAATGCCACCGCGCCAAAGCCGTGGATCAGTTTCAGGCGTGCCGGAACTTTGCCTTCGACAAAGCTCACGCGGTCGCGCTCCTGTGCGCGATCATGTCCTGCCGAAACTGCGCGAATCCGATCATTCTGGCTCTCCCAAACCTTGACCCGAACGTAAGCTCGCGGCTGCATCCGTCAACGGAATCCCGCTGACGCTACGGCATGCGTGCCTATCGTAACGGTGCTTGCGGGCGCTCGCGAAATCACGATAACGTAAGCGTCAAGTGAGAGCCAATTTGAGAGGAGTCGGCTGCAATGTCCGATCTGGAAACCTTCCGCACTGAAACGCGCGCATGGCTGGAGGCGAACTGCCCGCCGGAAATGCGCGAACCTGCCCGCGATGACAGCGATGTGTACTGGGGCGGCCGCAAGGCCACTTTCAAGAACGATGCGCAAAAGGCATGGTTCGAAGCCTGCCGGGACAAGGGCTACACCGTCCCGTCCTGGCCCAAGGAATATGGCGGTGCAGGGCTGAACTCCGCCGAAGCCAAGATCCTGCGGCAGGAAATGGGCCGCATCAACGCCCGCCCGCCGCTCAGCTCGTTCGGCATCTGGATGCTGGGCCCGGCATTGCTGAAATTCGGCACCGAAGGGCAGAAGCAGCGCTTCCTCAACGAAATCGCGCGCGGCGAAATCCGCTGGTGTCAGGGCTATTCCGAACCGGGCAGCGGATCGGACCTCGTTTCGATGCAGACATTCGGCGAGGACAAGGGCGATCACTGGATCGTCAACGGCCAGAAGATCTGGACTTCCTATGCCGATCACGCTGACTGGATTTTCTGCCTCGTACGCACCGACAAGAACGACAAGTATCAGGGCATCACATTCATGCTGTTCGACATGACCAGCGAGGGCGTGTCGACCAAGCCAATCCTGCTGATCAGCGGCAACAGCCCGTTCTGCGAAACCTTCATGGACAATGTGAAGGTGCCCAAGAGCTATGGCGAGGACATTCCCGGCTATGTCGGCCAGATCAACCGTGGTTGGGACGTGGCGAAGTACCTGCTCGGCCATGAGCGCGAGATGATTTCCGGCATGGGCGGAGGTGAACGCACCGCAGCCATCGGTTCGGCGATGAAGCGTCACGCGGCGAAAACCGGTGACGAGATCGACCCGGTGCTGCGCAGCGAATTGGCGTTGTTCGATGTCGATGCGCTGGCTTTCACCGCGATGGCTGAAAAGTTCATGGATGAGATGAAGGCGGGCAAGGGCCATCCGGCGCAGCCCAACATGATGAAATACGTCGGGACCGAACTGAACAAGCGCCGCCACGAGCTGATGATGTCGGCCGGTGGTTCGCGCAGCCTCGAATGGGAAAGCGACGAAACCGGCGGGGGCAAGCCTTCGCGCAACTGGCTGCGGACCAAAGCGAACTCGATCGAGGGCGGCACCAGCGAAGTCATGCTCAACGTGATTTCGAAGCGCATTCTCGACCTGCCGGGCGCCTGACGTCTCCACCAAGAACAAGGGCCGCGTTCCGTGATCGGGATGCGGCCTCGATAACGACATTCCGAGAGAGGAACGAGGCAAACCATGCCCCTTTATCACACCGAAGATCAGGCCATGCTGGCCGACACCGCCGCCGGTTTCATGGCCGAGGAAGGCAATATCGCCAAGCAGCTGCGCCATTGGCGCGATCGCAATTGCAAGGACGGCTTCGGCCACGGCCTGTGGAAGCAGTTCGCCGAGCTGGGCTTTACCGGCATGCTTCTGGACGAAGACGATGGCGGGCTGGGCATGGGCCATGTCGAAGCCGGGATCGTGCTTGAAGAGATCGGCCGCAACCTTACCCCGTCGCCGTTCCTGACATCCTCCGTGCTGGCCGCGACCGCGCTCAGGCACGGCGGGGCCGCGATCAAGGACCGGTATCTGCCCGGCCTCATCGAAGGCGAGAGCGTGTTTGCCGTCGCGATCGACGAAACCGCCAAGCACCGTCCGGGCCGCATCACCTGCCGCGCCGAGAAGTCGGGCAACGGTTTCCGCCTGACCGGCGCCAAGAGCTTCGTCATCCACGGTGCCAGCGCCGACATGCTTGTTGTCGCCGCCCGCACCAGCGGCGCGGATGAGGACGAGGACGGGATAACCCTGTTTGCCGTGCCCAAGGACGCGGCCAACATGAACCATGATCCGGTCCGCCTCGTCGACAGTTCGATGGCAACGCACACGAAGTTCGACGGGGTCGAGCTCGATGGCGATGCCGTGATCGGCGAAGTCGACGGTGGCCGCGAAGTGCTCAACGCCATGCTCGCCGCCGGGCGTATCGGTGCCGCTGCCGAAGGCGTCGGCGTCGCGCGCGGGGCGATGGACATGACGATCGACTACCTCAAGCAGCGCAAGCAGTTCGGCAAGCTGATCGGTGAATTCCAGGCGCTTCAACACCGCGCCAGCCACCTCTATTCCGAAGTCGAGATCGCCCGTGCGGTGACGATCAAGGCGCAGCAATTGCTCGACGAAGGTGCGGAAAGCGCCGAGCTGATGACCTCCGTCGCCAAGGCCAAGGTCGCCAAGGCTGCCGGCCTCGCCGTCAAGGAGGGCGTGCAGATGCACGGCGGTATCGGCATGACCGACGAATACGACATCGGCCTGTATATGAAGCGCGACCGGGCGCTCCAGGAATTCCTCGGCGATGCCTATTTCCACGCCAATCGCGTCGCGCAGTTGAGCGGCTACTAAAGGGATATCGACCAATGGACATTCAATCACTCTTCAGCCTCGAAGGGCGCGTTGCGCTCGTCACCGGCGGTTCGCGCGGCATCGGCAAGATGTTCGTCGAAGGCCTGCTCGCCGCCGGTTGCGCCCGCGTCTACATCTCTGCCCGCAAGGTCGAGCAGATGCAGGAAACCATCGACGAATTCGGCGCCGACAAGGTCATCGGCATCCCCGCCGACCTGTCGCAGATGGACGGCATCCAGTCGCTCGCCGACGAAATGGCCAAGCGCGAGGACAAGCTCGACATCCTCATCAACAACGCCGGGGCCGCTTGGGGGCAACCCTATCTCGAATTCAACGAGGCAGGCTGGCACCGCACGATGGACCTGAACGTCAAGACTCCGTTCTTCCTCACGCAAAAGCTGCACAACCTGCTGGTTGCAGGCGGCAAGGGCGACCACCCGGCGAAGGTGATCCATGTATCGTCAATCGACGGTCAGCGGATCAACCCTTGGGAAACCTACGCCTATCAGGCTTCCAAGGCGGGCGTCATCCAATTGACCCGCCGCATGGCCGCGCGGCTGATCCAGGACAACATCGTTGTCACCTCGATCGCGCCGGGCGCCTTTGCCAGCGAGATGAACAAGGCCGCCAAGAACGCGCCCGACGCATCGGCATCGATGATCCCGGCCAAGCGTATTGGCAGCCCCAAAGACATGGCCGCCGCCGCGATCTACCTGTGCAGCCGCGCGGGCGACTATGTCGTCGGCGAAACGCTGACCGTGGATGGCGGCGTCGTCAACGCGGCGCTGCCGTCGATGTTCAACGATCCCGCCGGACACGGTTGAGAGTAGCAGACCGACTTCACACTTGCACAAAATGCAAGTTGATGAAGTGCATGCTAGGGGCTCTCTTTTCCAAAGGGGTGCCCCGGAAACGCCAAAAAGCCCCGCTTGGCAGGCGGGGCTTTTTCGTTTGGCTTTGCTGTCCACGATTTGAAAGAACCGACGCCAGCCTAACCTATTGCGGCGATGTAGGAAAACGCCGAATGCCGCCGCATCAGACCTCGATCCGGTCGACCGCCTCGACCCGTTCGCTCCTGTGGCCCGAGGCGCGATCCGCCGCCTTTGTAACCCGCGACAGCACCGCTTCGAGCAGCGGCGTCATCACATCAAGCCGCCGCGCGTTGATCACCATATCCCATAGCGGTTCGAACTTCTTCCAGCCTGCCGCATAGAAGAAATGCTTCGCCTGATGTTTCAGCGACTGATGGCCCGATGCACCCGCAAACACATTCGCCCAGCTGTAGAAATCGCGATAGGCGCGGTCATACCCGTCTTTCAGCTCCTGCACGCTTAGCCGCATCGGCTCGAACACAACCTGCCTAGTGTCGTAGCGATCCCAGTCCCTGCTCGTGATGCGCCCCTGTTCTTCCATGCGCTGAAACAGGCGGGTGCCGGGATATGGCGTCTGGATGTGAAAGGTCGCGGTGGTGATCCCGTTCGACACCGCCCAGTCCACCGTGCGATCAAACACGTCAGGCCCGTCGTCATCCATGCCGAACACGAACGATCCGTTGATCATGATCCCCAGATCGCTGAGCCGCCTTGCCACCGCCTCGTAATCGCGCGCCAGATTCTGTTTCTTGTTGCTGGCTTTCAGATTGGCCGGACTGAATGTTTCAAAGCCGACAAACAGGCTGCGCAGCCCCGCTTCTGCCGCCTGTTCGATCAGATCACCGCGCAGCACGCTGTCAACGGTGGCCGCCCCCTGAAACAGCCGCCCCATGCCGCGCATGCCTTCGAACAATCCCGATGCGAAGCGACGATTGCCAAGCAGATGATCATCGAGAAAATACAGGTGCCGTCCCGGCAGCCGGTCAATCTCGGCCAAGGCCTCGTCGATCCGCTGCGTGTAAAACGAACGGCCCCCTTCGAAGAAGGCATCCTTGTAGCAGAAATCGCAATGCTGGGGGCAGCCGCGCGTGACCACGATGGAATTCGGCACAAGATAACGTTCACGCTTGATCAGATCGCGCCTGACCGGCGGAATGCCTTCGATCGTTCGGCCGTCGCCTGAGACATACACGGCGCGTGCGCGACCCGCGGCGAAGTCGGCGAGGAATTCGGGAAAGGTCTGCTCCCCCGGACCGATGAAGATCGTGTCGGCATGCTGCGCCGCTTCATCGGGGAGCGAGGTCACATGCAGCCCGCCCAGAATGACATAGCACCCGCGCGCCCGGTAAAGATCGGCAAGCGCATAGGCGCGATAGGCATTGGTGATGTAGACCTGGATGACGACCAGATCAGGCTGATCGTCGGTGTGCAGCGTTTCGACATGATCGTCGACCAGTTCGACGTCCCAGTCATCCGGCAGAAACGACGCCAGCGTGGCAAGGCCCAGCGGCGGAAACAGGGAATATTTGATCGGCCGCCAGAACGGGCTCTTTGCCTCGGTCAAAGCCGGCAGGATCATCTTGACCTTCATGTGCGCCCCCGTCCCGGCTTCGCATTACGCCTGCCAGTTACGGTGTTGTACATGAATATCGCGTTGCGCCAATGGTTTGGGTAGTGGACCGGTACAGACTTCGACGGTGAAACCCGCTCAGAACTACCCCATCAATTCCCGCACAAACGGGATCAGGCCGGTCTGCCGCTTGCGCCGCATGCGTTCCGCGTCGAGCACTTCGCGCACCCGGGCAAAGCATTCGCTCACGTCATCGTTGATCACGACGTAATCATATTCGGCCCAATGGCTGATTTCGGCGCGGGCGCGTTCCATGCGGCCGTCGATGACTTCGGCTGAATCCTGCGCGCGGCTTTCCAGCCGGCGGCGCAATTCATCGAGGCTGGGCGGCAGCACAAAGACTGTGACGACGTCCTGATCGTCCTTCTGCTTCAATTGCTGTGTGCCCTGCCAGTCGATGTCGAACAGGTAATCCTGCCCGCGCTTCAACCCTTCGCGGATCGCGCCCTTGGGCGTGCCGTAACGGTGGCCGAAGACATGCGCCCATTCGTAGAAATCGTCTTCTTCCACCATCGCGTCGAACTGCGCATCCGACACAAAGTGATAATCCACCCCGTCGACCTCTCCCGGGCGCGGGGGGCGGGTGGTGGCGGAAACCGACAGCGTGATTTCCGGGTCCTGTTCCAGCAGCATCCGCGAAAGCGTCGTCTTGCCCGCGCCAGAGGGGGAAGACAGGATGAACAGCAGGCCGCGCCGCGCCAGTTTGTCAGTCGATGTGAAGGATTGATCGCCCATAGGCCCCGTTGCCGCAAATGGGGCACGAAAATCAAGTGTCCTTGTCGGCCCCTGTGTTGGTGCCTTTTGCCCCGGTGAGGCGTTGCGGGCCCTTCCTGCGTCGCACGGCCTTGCCGCGATCATACAGCGTCTTCAGCACCAGCCCTCCCGTCACCAGCGCCAGCCCCGGCACCGATCGGGTCGCCAGACGGCTGGCCCCGTAGAGGCCCAAAGTCGTCAGCATCGAACGCCCGTCGAGCACTTTCCGCTCTTCCTCGCTGCTGTGCGCGCTGGCTTTCACGACCTGCCGTTCCACCTTTTGGCGCAGCAGGGTGGACGCGCCGAGCAACACGATGTCGGCGATCACGAGATTGGTCGTCGGATTGTCGCTTGGCAGCGGCAGGCGGCGCGGCGGCTTCTGCGCGGATTCTGGCGCGGACGTTTCCTTGTCGGAGGCTTTCCTTGTCATGGTGCCTCGTAGTCTCCCTGCGACCTTGCAGCTATTTCTTGCGGCCGAAATCGACCGTCACGACATTGGAACCGTCGCCGCCATCGCCATCGGGCTTGCCGCCCTGCGTATCGGCGTCGTTTTCGGCAATGTCGTGTTCCTCGGGCGCCAGTTCGTTCACCGACGCCTGGAACTGCAATCCGAAATCCACTGCCGGATCAACGAAAGCGGTGATCGCGGCATAGGGGATTTCCAGCTTTGCCGGGATCTGGTTGAACGACAGGCCGACCGAAAACCCCGTTTCCTGCACGTCGAGGTCCCAGAACTTGTTCTGGAGCACGATCGTCATTTCATCGGGAAACCGTTCACGCAGGTGAGCCGGGATCGACACGCCCTGTGCGCCTGTCTTGAACGTGATGTAGAAATGATGGTTGCCGGGAAGCTCGCTCCCCCCGCGCTCGATCTCGCCGAGCACACGCCCGACAACGGCGCGGAGCGCTTCCTGGACGATCTCGTCATACGGGATCAGGCTGTCTGGCGTGTCATCTGTCATTATGCGCTGAATCGTGGAGCGAGCCGCGTCGCTGGTCAAGCGTTTCGTGAAGGGTCGTGGCGATTGTCCGAACGGTAAGCGCATTTGCCGCGCCGCAGGTGCTTGCACCGTGCACACGGGCGCTTATAGCCGCAGCCATGACAGACCTCTCCGCAAGCAGCCCCCGCACGGGCACGATCAGCCGCAACACCGCCGAAACCGGGATCGCGATCAGCGTGAATCTGGACGGTACGGGCGCCTATGACATTTCGACCGGGATCGGCTTTCTCGATCACATGGTCGAACAGTTTTCGAAGCATTCGCTGATCGACGTGACGATGAAGGTCGATGGCGATCTGCATGTGGATCAACACCACACGACAGAGGATTCGGCGATTGCGCTGGGTCAGGCGATTGCCGATGCGCTGGGCGACAAGGCCGGGATCGGGCGGTATGGCGCGGCCTATTCGCCGATGGATGAAACGCTTTCGCGCGTCGCGCTCGACATTTCGGGGCGGCCCTATCTGGTGTGGAAAGCGGGCTTCACGCAGGAAAAGCTGGGTGAATGGGATACCGAGCTGATCGAGCACTGGTTCCATTCCGTCGCGCAGAGCGCCGGGCTGACGCTGCATATCGAGCTGCTGTACGGCACCAACAACCACCACATTTGCGAAAGCATCTACAAAGGCTTTGCCCGCGCAATGCGGATCGCGGTCGAACGCGACCCGCGCAAAGGCAGCGCCATTCCCAGCACCAAGGGGCAGTTGGGTGGCTGAATTCGTCGCCCTCGTGGATTACGGCGCGGGCAATCTCCATTCGGTGCACAACGCGCTGAAGGCGGTGGGGGCGGATGTCGTCGTTACCGCCGATGCCGATGTGGTGCGTGCGGCGGACCGGATCGTGCTGCCGGGCGTCGGTGCGTTTGCGGCCTGCGCTGATGGTCTGAATGCGGTTCCCGGCATGGTCGAGGCCCTGACGGAGCGCGTCTATCACGGCGGTGCGCCGTTCCTAGGCATATGCGTGGGCATGCAATTGCTCGCCACCCGAGGGCTGGAATTCGGCAGCCACAAGGGGCTCGGCTGGATTCCGGGCGAGGTGCGGCTGATCACCCCGCATGATCCGACGATCAAGGTGCCGCACATGGGCTGGAACGATGTCGCCGTAATGCCCCATGCGCGCGGCCATGACGTGATCGAGGAAGGCGAGGCCTATTTCCTCCATTCCTACCACTTCGTCGCCGAAGACCCGCATCACGTCGCCGCGCTGACCGATCACGGCGAAGGCCTTGTCGCCGCCGTATCACGCGGCAATATTTGCGGGGTGCAATATCACCCTGAGAAAAGTCAGGCCTATGGCCTCGCGACGCTCGCCCGTTTTCTGGAGTGGAAGCCTTGATCGTATTCCCCGCAATCGACCTTAAGGGCGGCGAAGTCGTGCGGCTGGCCGAAGGCGACATGGATCGCGCCACCGTTTACGGGGACAACCCGGCGGCGCAGGCCATGATCTTTGCCGAGGCCGGGGCCGAGCATCTGCACGTCGTCGACCTCGACGGCAGCTTCGCAGGCGAGGGCCGCAACCGCGAGGCGGTGCAGGCGATCATCGAAGCCTTCCCCGGCTACGTCCAGCTGGGCGGCGGCATCCGCGATGCGGCGGCGGTGGAAGGCTGGTTCAACATGGGCGTGGCGCGGGTGGTGATGGGCTCTGCGGCGCTCAAGAACCCGGAATTCGTCAAGGAAATGGCCCGCGAATGGGAAGGCGGCATCGTCGTCGCGGTGGACGCCAAGGACGGCATGGTCGCGACCGAGGGCTGGGCCGAAGTGTCCGACGTGCCGGTGGTGGACCTTGCCCGCCGGTTCGAGGACGCAGGCGTCGCCGCGCTGCTGTTCACCGATATCGGCCGCGACGGGCTGCTCAAAGGCGTGAACATCGACGCGACCGTGGACTTGGCGCGGCGGGTGGACATTCCGGTGATCGCCAGCGGCGGGGTAAAGGGCCTGTCCGACATCCACGTCCTGTCGATCCACGCGCATGAGGGGATCGAAGGCGTGATCACAGGCCGCGCGCTGTACGAGGGCAAGCTTGATCTCGCGGCGGCGATCCAGATGGGGGCGAGAGGGTAATGACCCCGGTGACAAAGAAGATTTTGCAAGGGGTGTGGCTCGCTGGTTTCTTTTCGGCTTGCCTGCTCAGTATAATGCTCGGTCTCACGCACCTTTTTGCGCTTCTTGGCTTCTCGGTCGTAATCCTATTTGCCTTGTTCCGTGGGCGTGCGCTTGCAACTCACCGGGATCAGGACCCAAAACGTTTCTGGGCGCTGATAGTTCTGATGACAGTAGTGGCCATTATATCGATTGTTCAGACTGTCGAATGGTATCACGATGGCATGCCCATCCCCGCGAACCAATTTCTTCACTCAACAGCGATCCAGATGGGGGCGCGGGGATGAGTTTGCGTCGTCACGAGGATTTGATCGTTTTTGTCATCTGCGGTTGTGGGGTGATCGGGTTCTGGATGGACAAAGTGCCCGGTTGGTTGATGATTTCAATGATCTTCGCAGGTGCCCTTCGCCGGATTCACAAAGGTGGCGGCGTCGAGGCAATCCGAAAGGGGTGGCCCAAATGACCGTCCGCATCCGCGTCATCCCCTGTCTCGACGTTGCCGATGGGCGCGTGGTGAAGGGCGTTAACTTCGTCGATCTCAAGGATGCCGGAGATCCGGTCGAACAGGCACGCGCCTATGATGCGGCGGGGGCGGACGAGCTGTGTTTCCTCGATATCTCCGCCAGCCACGAAGGGCGCGGGACGCTGCTTGATATCGTCAAACGCACGGCGGAGGTGTGCTTTATGCCGCTGACCGTCGGAGGCGGGGTGCGCAGTGTCGAGGATGCGCGCGCGCTGCTGCTCGCGGGTGCGGACAAGGTCGCGATCAACTCGGCGGCGGTGGCGCGGCCCGAACTGGTCGCGGAAATCGCCGCCAAATTTGGCAGCCAATGCGTCGTCGCCAGCGTCGATGCCCGGCGCACACCGCGCGGAAACTGGGAAATCTTCACCCACGGCGGGCGCAAGCCCACCGGTATCGACGCGGTCGAATATGCGGTGAAGGTGGCGGAATTGGGCGCGGGCGAATTGCTGGTGACGAGCATGGACGGTGACGGCACGCAGCGCGGCTATGACCTCGATCTCACCGCCACCATCGCCGAAAGCGTCAGCGTGCCTGTCATCGCCAGCGGCGGGGTCGGCACGCTCGATCACCTTGTCGAAGGGGTGACAAAGGGCAAGGCGAGCGCGGTGCTGGCCGCATCGATCTTCCATTTCGGCACCCACTCGATCAGCGAGGCCCATGCGGCACTTCGAGCGGCAGGCTTGCCCGCGCGCGGTGTTTGAGAGAGAAGCGCCCGCATGGACACCCTATCCCGCCTCGAACAGACCATCGCCGCGCGCCGCGCCGCTTCTCCGGAAGAATCCTACGTCGCGAAACTGAACGCTAAAGGCCTGCCCAAGATCGCGCAGAAGCTGGGCGAGGAAGCGACCGAAGCCGTGATCGCCGCCGTTTCCGGCTCGAACGAGGAACTGGTGAGCGAAAGCGCCGACCTGCTGTTTCACCTGCTGGTGCTGTTGAATGCGAAAGGCGTCAGCCTCGATCACGTGCTGGCCGAGCTTGATCGGCGCGAGGGGCTTTCGGGCCTGGAGGAAAAAGCGAACAGGAAAGACTGACGATGCCCATCGACCCGACGCTGCCCTATGATGACAACAACATCTTCGCGAAGATCCTGCGCGGGGAAATTCCCTGCAACAAGGTGTATGAAGATGACTGGGCCTTCGCCTTCGAAGACATCAATCCTCAGGCAGAAATTCACACGCTGGTGATTCCCAAGGGGCGCTATGTCAGCTGGGACGATTTCAGCGCGAAGGCATCGGATGCAGAAATCGGCGGCTTCATCCGTGCAGTGGGCGAAGTGGCCCGGATGAAGGGCCTGGTGGAGCCGGGATACCGCCTGCTCGCCAATATCGGCGCGCATGGCGGACAGGAAGTGCCGCATCTGCATGTGCATGTGTTCGGTGGTCAGCCATTGGGGCGGATGATCGCTCGCTAGGCACGGCTCGGCACCCGATAGGCGGGTTATGCGCCGGGCATAAAAAACTCATACTTGCCGCGCGACTCTTCGCTGCGCTAATGCCGCGCCGGACACATGGTCGTACTTCCTCCTCTTCCCGGCGGCATCTTTGATGGCCCGCGCCACCTGTACGGCGTGCGGGTCTATTACGAGGACACCGATCTTTCGGGCATCACCTATCACGCCAATTACCTGCGCTGGTTCGAACGCGCGCGGTCAGACCTCTTGCGGATGCTGGAGATAGACCAGCGCGCCGCGATCGAGGCGGGCGATGGGGCCTATGCGGTGTCGGAAATTCACCTCCGATACATCCGTCCAGCGAGATTGGACGACGACGTGGTGATAGAAACGACCTGCACCGAACTGGGCGCGGCAAGCTGCCGGATGCACCAGATCGCGCGCCGGGGCGATCAGGAACTGTGCGAGGCCAGCTTGCGCGTGGGTTTCATCTCGCTTGACGGACGCCCCCGGCGCCAGCCTGCGGAATGGCGCGCGGCGTTCCGGCAATTAATGGCCGGAAATTCATGAACAGAGAGGACAAATAAGAGTGCCCATTGACCTGATGATTGCAGTGGCAGGCGTGGCGGCCCCGGTGGCTGGCCCGACGCGGCTCGATCCGATCGAACTGTTTCTGCAGGCCGATATCATCGTGCAGGCGGTGATGGTGGGTCTGATCCTTGCCAGCATCTGGACCTGGGCGATCATCATTTCGTTTTCGCTGCGGATTGGCGGGTTGAACCGCAAGTCGCGCGGCTATGAGGCGGATTTTTGGGACACCAAGGATCGCGAAGCCGCCCTGAGCAAGAAGATGCGCAGCGAAGTGCCTTCGGCGCGGGTCGCGGGTGCGGGGCTGGACGAATGGAAGCGTTCGACACGGGCCGCGCCAGTGGATCGCGATGCCACCCGCCAGCGCATCGGTGCGGCGATGGAAAGCCAGGTCGCGGCTGAGGCGGATGATCTGGCGGGCAAGCTGAACTTCCTTGCCACCACCGGATCGGTCGCGCCGTTTGTCGGCCTGTTCGGCACGGTGTGGGGCATCATGAACAGCTTTTTCCAGATCGGCGCGCAGCAAAGCGCATCGCTGGCCGTGGTCGCACCGGGCATTGCCGAGGCGCTGTTCGCCACCGCCATCGGCCTGTTCGCGGCCATCCCGGCGGTGATCGCCTACAACCGGTTTTCCAATTCGGTGAACCAGTACGAAGCCCGCCTGCAACGCTTCGCCGACAAGGTGCACGCGGGCCTCAGCCGCGAACTGGATCGGTTGTAATGAAAAAGGTGGGAATCGGCAGCGAAGCAGCCGCAAGGGCGACCGCCCGCCCGCAGCGGGCGCAGCTTTGCTGCGCGTCTAGCGAGGACCGTGCGCCCGGATGGGCGCGCGGAATTCAATAATGGCTATGGGGGTTTCATCCTCCTCCCGCCGTGGCAAGCGTTCGCGGAGGGCGGCGATGGCGGAAATCAACGTCACTCCGCTGGTGGACGTGATGCTGGTGCTGCTGATCATCTTCATGGTGACGGTGACGCTGCCGGCTGTCGGTGTGCCGATCGAACTGCCCGAAAGCCGCGCCAATGCTGTCGAGGAAACGCCGACGCAGGTGACGATCAGCATCGACGGCGACGGCCGCGTCTATCTCGAGAACGAAAGGATCGCGACGGGCGCGCTGCCAGAGGCGCTGGCGGCGATCAATCGCACCGGATCGGGCGAATTGCCCACGGTGGTGCTGCGCGGTGATCGCAGTCTCGACTATGGCAGGGTGATGGCGGTGATGGGAGAATTGGGCCGTGCAGGCTTCACTTCGATCTCGCTGGTCACCGACGGTTCAGTTACTCCGCCATAGCGAGTGGCTGTAATGGGAGAAGCCGCCTTTCATCAAGAGGATCGCATCGGCCTTGCCGGGGCCGTGGTGCTGCATGCGCTGGTGGTCGCGGCGCTGGCGCTGCAATTCGCCTTCACGACGCCGCGCATCCTGACGCCTGAACGGATGACGGTGAGCCTCGCGACCGAGGTGAGCCTTGAATCGACCGCGCCCGATCCCGTGCCGGAAAGCCGGGCGGCGATTGCGCCGACACTGGCAGAAGAGCCCGCGCCACCGCTGGAGGAAGCACCGCCTGTGCGCCAGCCCGAGGCGCGCACTCCTCCGCCGCCGCCCCCTCCGCGCGCGCAGCCCCGCACACAGCAACGCACCACACCGCCGCCGCCTGATACGCGTAACCGCCGCCGCCCGGAGGAAGCGCGCTCGACCCCGCCGCCGCGTAGTTCCGCACCGGCGGGCGGCAGCCGGATCGGCAACAATTTCCTCGAAGGGCAGGGCGCATCGACCAACACCGACGAAACCCGCGTTCCCGCCAGCCAGATCGGCGCAAGCGCGCGCGCTTCGTTGCAGCAGGCGATTAACCGGCAATTGCAGCCGCACTGGTCCGCGCCGATCGGCGTGGATGCGGAACAGCTGGTTTCCGTGGTATCATGGCAGATGAATGAGGACGGCTCGCTCAAGGGATCGCCCACTTGCCGCACGATCCCGGACAGCATCACCGCGTCCAACCGGCCGCAAGCGCCCTTGCATTGCGAGCGCGCCGTTCGCGCCGTGCGGCAGGCAGCGCCGTTCGATCTGCCCGATGAGTATTACGAGGCGTGGAAGAATATCACCGCCTGGAGATTTGATAGAAGGCTATGATGAGAAAACACTTTATCGCTGTAACCGCGCTTCTCCTTGCCGCGCCGCTCTCTGCGCAGAGCACCGATCTGGGTGATCCCGTGGGCGAGGGCGGAGAGGTCGAAACCGCCTTTGGCGCGGCCACAGCGCAGGAAGATGCGGGCGGGCTGACCGGCTCCACCACCGACACCAGCGATTGGCAGGATCTGGGCATTGCCATCCCCGCCTTTGCCACCGATCGCGATGCCCCCACGCCTGCGAACGCCAATGGCACCGCCGCGCTGGGGCGCGAGATCGCGCGGGTGATCACCGCCAATCTGCAGAACAACGGCCTGTTTAAGCCGACCGGGCCGGACAGCTTGCCGACGCCGGGTTTCCCGCAAGTCACCGCGCCTAGCTGGGGCAGCTGGACCGGGCGCGGCGCGGAAATGCTCGTCCACGGTTATGTCCGCGCCCGCAGTGATGATCGGCTGGTGGTCGGCTGTTATCTCTACGATGTCGCGCTGCAGGACGAACTGATCCGCGAAGGCTGGGTCGTGCGCCCGGCCGACTGGCGGCGTGCGGCGCACAAATGTTCGGACCTGATCTACGCCCGTCTGACCGGCGAAGACCCGTTCTTTGACAGCCGCATCGCCTATATCGCGGAGACGGGGCCGAAGGATCGCCGGGTCAAGCGGCTGGCGGTGATGGACAGCGACGGGGCGAACCACCGCTTCCTGACCCTGGGCAGCGCCACCGCGCTCACCCCGCGTTACTCGCCCGATTATTCGAAGATCCTCTACCTCTCCTATGTCGACGGCAATCCGCGCATCTATGTCTATGACATCGGCAGCGGCAGCCAGACTTTGGTGACGGAAAACCAGAACCCGACGCTCGCCCCGCGCTGGTCGCCCGATGGCCGCTACATCCTCTATTCGATGGCGGTGGCGGGCAACACCGACATTTACCGCGTGCCGGTGACGGGCGGGGCAAGCGTGCGGCTGACCGATACGCCGGGCATCGACATCGGCGGGTCATATTCGCCCGACGGCAGCAAGATCGTGTTCGAAAGCGACCGTTCGGGCACGCAGCAATGCTATATCATGGATGCCGACGGATCGAACCAGCGCCGCATCACCTTCTTCGGCGGGCGCTGCGCCACGCCGGAATGGAGCCCGCGCGGGGACCAGATTGCCTTCACCCGCATTGCAGGGGACTTCAACGTGGCGGTGATGACGCCTTCGGGCGGGTCGATGCGGGTGCTGACCAATGGCTGGCAGGATGAAGCCCCGACCTGGGCGCCCAACGGCCGCATCATCCAGTTTTTCCGGACCGAGCGGAATTCCGGGCGGTCCGGCCTGTGGCAAGTCGACCTGACCGGTCGCAACGAGAGGAGATTGCCGACGCCGGTGGACGCGTCGGACCCCGCCTGGGGCCCTATCCGCCCCTGATTTTCGTGCTAGGTTTCAACCGCCGGAGCGAGTCTCGCCCGGCATAATTCGGAGAGTACCAACCATGACTTTCTCCCCGTCGAAAATGGCGGCAGCCGCCATCCTCACCTCCGCGCTTGCGCTGGGTGCGTGTTCGAAAAAGGCGCCAGAGGAGCTTCCCCCCGCTCCGGTGACGGCGCCCGCACCGACCCCGACGCCCACGACCAACACCACCCCGATGGGGCCGACGGTCGGCACGCAGGCGCATTTCGAACAGGCCGTGGGATCATCCACCACGATCTATTTCGACACCGATCGCTTCAACGTCGACAGCACCGATGCCGCCGCGCTGCAGGCGCAGGCGCAGTATTTCGCGCGCTTCCCGCAGCTGACCTTCACCATCGAAGGCCATGCCGACGAACGCGGCACGCGCGAATACAACCTTGCGCTGGGTGAACGGCGCGCCAATTCGGCGAAGAACTATCTCGTCAGCCTTGGCGTGTCGCCGGATCGCATCCGTACCGTCAGCTACGGCAAGGAGCGGCCGGTTGCGCTGGCTTCGAACGAAACCGCATGGGCGCAAAACCGCCGTGCGGCGAGCGTGATCATCAACTGATTGCGAATGCTTTTGCGCCCGGTTCCGTCAAACGGGATCGGGCGCGAAACCTTCAGGCGTCGACCGAATAGGCCGTTTCGACCTGCACCAGCGACGCATCGGCCCCGCGCGCGTCAACCATTTCGCCAGCGCGGGCGAACAGCACCAGCATGACCAGCGCGAAGGCTGAAAACAGGCTGGAAATGGTCAATTGCTGGCTCATGACGGTCCTTGGCGGGCTTTCTAAGTGGTTGTCGCAGTAAGTGTACTGCAATGCAACATTTCAGATCGCAACTGGTTCCCATACCTCTGCGACACCTTCCCATTCCTTGCCACTGCCCCTAGATTGACCGCGTGACTCATCCGACCAACGACATTTCCCGCACCGGCCTGCACCATGCCTAAGGCCACCCGATCGAACGATTGGGGCTTTCCCCGCTGGCGCGGCTATGGTTCCTCGCGCGAGGCGACCAATGTGCGCATCTGCGACCGTCACGGCTGTGACGAGCCGGGCGATTGCCCCGCGCCCAAGGCACCCAACAGCCCCGACCGCTGGTATTTCTGCCAGCGCCACGCCGCCGAATACAATTCCAAGTGGGATTATTTCGAAGGGCTGGACAAGGCCGAAAAGGAAGAACGCGCCCGCGCCGAACGGCAGCAATCCGAAGGTTATGCCGAGGCATCGCATTACGGCTGGGCCGGGTCGGGCGACGGATCGCGCAGCGCCGATGAAATGCGCGCGCTCGAACTGCTCGAACTCGAAGCGGACGCCGATTTCACCGCGATAAAGAAAGCCTACCGCGCCAAGGCCAAGGAAGTGCATCCGGACGTGAAACCCGGCGATGCCGAAGCCGCAGCCGAATTCCAGAAACTGCAACTCGCCTATGAAGTGCTGCGCATGGCCGAAGAGCGGCGCGAGTGGAAAGGTTGAACCCGATGCGTATCCTCGCCTTTTCCGCGAGCAATTCCTCCACCTCGATCAATCGCCGTCTGGTCGAATACGCTGCCGCGCTGGCGGATGGTGCCCAGGTCGAGACGCTCGACATCCACGACTATGAAATGCCGCTCTACCGCGCCGATCGCGAGGAAGCGGACGGCATCCCGCAGCTGGCGCATGATTTCCTTGCGCGGGTCGGCGCGGTCGATGCGATCATCATCTCCTTTGCCGAACACAACGGCATTTACACCGCCGCGTTCAAGAACCTGTTCGACTGGTGCAGCCGGGTGGGCCGCGAGGTGTGGCAAGGCAAAAGGATGCTGCTCCTTTCCACTTCACCCGGGGCACGCGGAGGGCAGGGCGTGCTCGAATTCGCAGCGGGCGCCATGCCGCGTTTCGGCGGCGAAGTGGTGGGGCATATGTCCGTTCCCAGCTTCGGCGAGAATTTCGACAGCGAAGCGGGCCGTCTGACCAACGCCGAACTGGACGCCGAATTGCGGGCGCTGGTGGGGAAGCTTACCGCTTAGGCCCGGCGAAGCCTTTGCCTTTGCTGTCAATTTCCGGATTCGGATTGTCGTTCCACCACGCCACATCGGTCCATGGGCGGATGTCCACTTCGTGTGTCCAGCAATTGCGCGGTTGCTGCGCGAGGTGCCAGTAGGTTTCGGCAATCGCCGCAGGATCGGTTACGCCTTCCGGCCCCTTGGCCGATTTGAACGCGTCGAATTTGTCTCCCAGCAGCTTGCCCAGAGTATCGGGCGCGTCGACTGCGCCATCCACCACGATATGCGCCACATGGATGCCCTGCGGTCCGAATTCGGCATTGAGGGTCTGGCACAGCATCCGCCGTCCGCCCATGGCCGCCGCGTGGCTGTGCTGCCCGGCATTGCCGCGCACCGCCGATGTCGCCGAAGTAACCAGCAGCGTGCCGTGCCGCCCGGTCCTGGCGCGCTCCACCATCGCCGGGAACATCGCATGGGCCAGACGGAACACGCCGTAGCAGCCCAGCCTCCAGCCCAGTTCGAATGTCTTGTGCGGGGTATCGTGCAGCTTGCGGTTCCCGATCTGCGCGCCGAGATTGTAGAGCGCGCATTCGATCGGGCCGATGTCGCGTTCCACCCGATCGACCAGCTCCTCAATCGCGCCATCCTCTGCCGCATTGAGCAGCGTGCCCGAAGCGCTGCCGCCTTCGCTTTCGATCGTGTCGATCAGCCGCGCCAGGCTTGCTTCGTCCGATCGCCGGGCCAGCACCGCGTGATAGCCGCCACGGGCAAAGCGGATCGCGGTACTGCCGCCGATCCCGGCTCCTGCACCGATAACCAGAAAGACGGGTTTGCGCGTGTCAGCCATCTGCATTCTCCATTGCCCACCCCGCTGCGACTAGCCAGCAAGCTGGCAAGTCTCGCTCCCCTCCCGCATGCGGGAGGGGCCGGGGGTGGGCAACTAGCAGTTAAACGTGTTCGAGAGCCTGCTCGAAGTCCGCGATCAGATCGTCCGGGTCTTCGATCCCCACGCTGATCCGCACGAGGCTGTCGGTGATGCCCAGCGCGGCCTTGCGTTCGTCGGGCACCGAAAGGTGCGTCATCGAAGCCGGGTGGCTCGCCAGCGTTTCCGTCCCGCCGAGGCTGACGGCGAGCTTGGCGATCTGGAGATTGTCGAGGAAGCGGAAACATTCCGCCTCGCCGCCTTGCAGGAACACGCTGAAGGTCGATCCGGCACCAAGGCAGTGGCGATCATAGATGTCCTGCTGGCGCGCATCCTGAATGTCGCCGAGATAGCCGAGGCCCGTCACCTTGGGATGGGCTTTGAGGAAAGCGCAGACCTTGGCCGCGTTTTCGCCCGCGCGCTGCATCCGCAGTTCGACCGTTTCGAGGCTGCGCAACAGCATCCATGCGGTGTTGGGATCGACGATGCCGCCCATCGTGTTGCGCAGGGCGCGCACAGGGTCCATCCACTTCTTTGCACCCGCAATGCTGCCCGCGACCAGATCGGAATGGCCGCCGACATATTTTGTCAGCGAATAGGCGACGATATCCGCGCCGTGTTCCAGCGGGCGTTGCCAAAGCGGGCCGAGGAATGTGTTGTCGATAGCAATGGGGCAAGGTTTGCCTAGGTTGGCATCGCGCGCTTCCTTCACCGCCTCCACATCGACCAGCGCATTGGTGGGGTTGCCGGGGCTTTCGAGGTAGATCATCGCCACCTTGCCACCGTTTTCACCCGCCTGTTTCTTCGCGCGTTTCAGCACCTCGTCCAGTTCCTCACGCGTGGCACCTGCGGGGAAATCGACATAGGTGACGCCGAATTTCGACAGCACCTTGGCGACGAAGCCTTCGGACGCAGCGTAAAGAGGGCCGGAGTGCACGATCACGTCGCCCTGGCTGACATAGGCCATCATCAGGATGCAGATCGCGGTCATGCCACTGCTGAAGGTCAGCGCGTCTTCGGCCCCGTCCCAGATGGCGAGACGATCTTCGAGGATCTCCTGGTTCGGCCCGTTGAAGCGCGAATAGACGAGGCCTTCCGCCCCGCCTTCGCGTTTGCCGGTAATCCCTTCGAAATGCCGCTTGCCCGCCGCCGCGCTTTCGAACGCGAAGGTTGAAGTAAGGAAGATCGGCGCTTTCAGCGATCCTTCGGACAGGGCGGGATCATAGCCGTGGCCCATCATCAGCGTCGACGGCTTGAGCGCGCGGCCACCGATTTCGGTGCGCTTCGGCTTGCGGCGCGGGGTGGGGGTGTCGGTTGCGTCTACAGGGATGTCCGTCATGACGGCATGTCCTTCCTCGATTGGCGCTCCCAGGAAGGCAGGAGCCGATTGGAAGCCCGAAAGGGCACCCGCTTCTAACCTCCGCAGAAGCGCCTCTCCCCTCGGCCATGCAATGCTGATCGACTATCGCGGAGTGGTTTCGTTTGCAACCGGTTGCGAGCGCATGGTGGTGGATCATGTGCGCCATGCGCGCAGCTTGCGCTTTGCCGCTGCGGCAAACCGCCCTAGTCAGGCGGGGATGTTTGAACGGATGCAATTCTCCGGGATCTGGCGCGATTATCAGGCGCATGTCCTTGAAGAGATGGAAAACCATCTGGGCGATCAGCGCCTGCATGTCGTCGCCGCGCCGGGCGCGGGCAAGACCGTGCTGGGGCTGGAGATTGTCCGCCGCCTCGGCCGTCCGGCGCTGGTGTTCGCGCCCAGCCTCGCGATCCGCGATCAATGGGCGCAGCGGCTTGTCCCTTTGTTCCTCCCCGAAATGCCGGGCGAGGACGAGATTTCGCGCAGCCTTGCCGATCCCGCGATGATGACGCTCGCTACCTATCAATCGCTCGACAGCTTTCGCCGGGCGGACGAGCTGACGCAGATCATCGCGGGGCTGAACGCGCGCGGCCCGGTGACGCTGGTGCTGGATGAAGCGCACCATTTGCGCAAGGCATGGTGGGACTGCCTCGACCGGCTGGCAAGCGAGCTGGAGGACGTGCGCATCGTCGCGCTGACGGCAACCCCGCCGTATGACGCGAGCCTTGCCGAATGGAACCGCTACGAACGGCTGTGCGGCCCGATCGATCTGGAAATCGGCATCCCCGAACTGGTGCGCAACGGCGATCTTTGCCCGCATCAGGATCACGTCATCCTGTCCGAACCGACCGAGGAAGCGCTGGCGCTGTTGGATCGCCGCCGCCGCGCCATCACGAAATTGCAGGAGGATTTGCGCGCCGATACGGAACTGCTCGACTGGCTTCAGGCGCATCCGTGGCTGATCGCGCCGCAGGACCATATCGAGCAGATCCTCGACGCGCCCGAGATGCTGTCGGCGGCGCTGGTGTTGATCGGATCGACCGGGCGCGAATTGCCGCGCGGGCCGCTTGATCTGCTGGGCGTGCGCCCGCGCGACCTGCCGCTGCCATCACTGTTCTGGCTCGAACGGCTGCTCGACGGGCTGGTGTTCCGGCACAAGGCGGCTTTCGACCTCGGCGCGGAGCGGCGCGAGGCCTTGCAGAACCGGCTGCATCGCCACGGCCTGATCGAAGGCGAAAGGGTGCGGCTGCGCCATACCCGTTCGGTCTTCCGCCTGCTCGCCTCCAGCCTCGGCAAGATCGACAGCATCCGCGCCATCGCCGAAGCGGAGCAGGCCGCGCTGGGCGAAGCCTTGCGCATGGTGGTGCTGTCCGATCACATCCGCGCAGGCGAATTGCCGCGCTGCGCCAGCGACCCGTTCAAACCGGCCAAGCTAGGTGTGGTGACGATTTTCGAAAGCCTGCGCCGCGCCGGGGTGGACGCCGATCACCTCGCGATGCTGACGGGCAGTCTGGTGATCGTGCCGCGATCGGCGATGCAGGGGATCGAGCCGGTTCTGGCCGAATTCGGCCTGCCCCGCGCCGCCTTTCGCGAAGAGAAAATGGCCGCCTGTCCCGATCATCTGAAGCTGTCGCTGGCAGCGGGCGGCAGCGGTGCCGACCTCACCCGGCTGGTGACGGCGCTGTTCATGCGCGGCGCGATCCGCATTCTGGTGGGGACGCAATCGCTGCTGGGGCAGGGGTGGGACGCGCCCGCGCTCAACAGCCTGGTCCTTGCCAGCAACACCGCATCGTTTGTCCTGTCCAACCAGATGCGCGGGCGCGCGATCCGGATCGATCCGCAGGCCCCTGAAAAGGTCGCGAATATCTGGCATCTGGCGAGCATCGATATCGAAGGCGGCGGCTTTGCCGAGGCGCTGGCGACCTCGCTCGATTGGGGCGGTCTGGGGGATGCAGGTGACGCGGGGATCACCGATATCGGGCTGGTCGCGCGCCGCTTTCGCGCGTTCGAAGGCATCGCCAATGGCGATTGCGACCTGATCGAAAGCGGGCTGGGGCGGCTGGCGCTCGATCCCGGCCTGACGCTCGACGATCAGAACACAGTGACGATGGCGCGCGCGCAGGACAGGCGGGCCATCGCGGCCAAGTGGCGGCAATCGCTGGGGCAGGGGCAGCAGCGTTCGCAAGTGCGCGAAGCCGCCGCGCCAAGCTATGCCCCGCGTGCGCTCAGCCTGCGCGACACGCTCGGTTCGCTGGTGTGGACCGCCGGGGCAAGCGCCGGGCTGGCCGGGGCGAGCGAACTGCGCGCCGTCGCCTCGCTTGAAGGAGTCGCCGTGCTGGGCATGGCGATTGCCGGGGCAGCCACCGTCGCCAGCCTGCCCGGCCTGTTCAAGGCGGCGCGGCTGGCGTGGCGCAACGGATCATTGGAAGGGAGCCTGCATCAGGTCGCGCGGGCGGTGCTGGTGAGCCTCGCCGCAACCGGCAAGATCAGCCATGACGAGGCAGCGCAGGCGGATATCGAGGTTCGCGCCGGGATGGACGGCCGCCGCGACATCATCGTCACCGGGGTCTCGCGCGCGACCGAACGGCTGCTGATGGAGGCGATCGCCGAAATCCTCGGCCCAGTGCAGAACCCACGATACCTGCTGGTGCGCCATTCGTGGCTCGGCGCGCTGGGACGGGTCGATTATCATGCGGTTCCTTCCGCCATCGGTGGGCGGAAGGAGGATGCGGAAATCTTCGCACGGGTCTGGCGCAAGCGCGTGGGCGCTTCGGAACTGGTCTTCACCCGCAGCCGCGAAGGGCGGCAGACCCTGCTCAAGGCGCGGATGCAATCCTTCGCCGCCGGGTTCCAGCGCTCGGTCGATCGGCGTTCTGCCTGGCTTTGAGATTGTTGACGGATTGAGGTTGTTGGCGGATTGACTGGCCGCTTCATTTCGATATTTCGACAGATATCGAAATGAAGGAATCAGCCTTGCAATCCGAACCGGTCATCCGTGCGCTTTCGGCGCTGGCGCAGGAACATCGCCTTGCCGCCTATCGGCTGCTGGTGCAGGCCGATGAGCAAGGCCTTGCTGCCGGGGCTCTGGCGGAAAGTCTGGGCGTTGCCCCATCCTCGATGAGCTTTCATCTCGCCCAGCTTGCCAATGCCGGGCTTGTCTCCCAACGCCGCGAAAGCCGTTCGATCATCTATTGCGCCGATTATGCCGCGATGAACGCGCTGATGGGATACCTCACCGAAAATTGCTGCGGGGGTGAGGATTGCTCCGCCCCGGCGGATGCTCAGATCAAGGAAAATTGCCGATGAGTGCCAGCGCTGCCCATTCCGAACCCGCAGCCGCCGGGCTTGGCCTGTTCGAAAAATGGCTGAGCGTGTGGGTTGCCGCCGCGATCCTTGGCGGAGTGATACTTGGCAACGCCGTGCCGCAAGCCTTCGCCGCGCTGGCGGCGCTGGAATATGCGTCGGTCAACCTCGTCGTCGCGGTGCTGATCTGGGCTATGATCTTTCCGATGATGGTCTCTGTCGATTTCGCAGCGGTGCGGCGGGCGGGTGACAAGCCCAAGGGGCTGATCATCACGCTGGTGGTCAACTGGCTGATCAAGCCCTTCACCATGGCCGCGCTGGGCGTTCTGTTTTTCGAAGTGGTGTTCGCTGACCTGATCGCACCCGCCGATGCACAGCAATATATCGCGGGACTGATCCTGCTGGGGGCGGCACCGTGCACCGCGATGGTGTTCGTCTGGTCGCAGCTGACCAAGGGCGATCCGGCCTATACGCTGGTGCAGGTGGCGGCGAATGATCTGATCATGATCGTCGCATTCGCGCCTATTGTCGCGGTGCTGCTGGGCGTGACGGACATTGCCGTGCCGTGGAACACGCTGCTGCTTTCGGTGGCGCTTTATGTCGTGGTGCCCTTGCTCGCCGGGGCTTTCGTGCGCCAGCGGCTGCTAAAGAGCCATGGCGGGGACGAAACCGCGGTGTCCGATTTTACCGGGCGGATAAAGCCGCTGTCGGTGATCGGCCTTTTGGCGACAGTGTTGCTGCTGTTCGGCTTTCAGGCGGAAACGATTGTTTCGCGGCCCCTGCTGGTTGCTCTGATCGCGGTGCCAATCATCGTGCAAAGCTATGGCATCTTCTTCATCGCCTATGGCTGGGCCAAGGCATGGCGCGTGCCGCATGCGGTGGCGGCGCCTTGTGCGCTGATCGGCACTTCGAACTTCTTCGAACTGGCGGTTGCCGTTGCCATCGGGCTGTTCGGCTTGGGCAGCGGAGCCGCGCTGGCGACGGTTGTCGGCGTGCTGGTGGAAGTGCCCGTCATGCTGTCGCTGGTGGCCATCGCCAACCGCACCCGCGCCAATTTCCCGGCTGGCAGCTGAGCCGCGTCAGCCGATCAGCGCCGCCACCACCCAGACCGAACCGACCATCAGCACCACGCCTGCCAGATCGAGCAGGAAGCCCGCGCGCACCAGCCTGCCGATGGTGAGCCGCCCGGTCGCCCAGGCAATCGCGTTCGGCCCGGTTCCGGCGGGCAGGATAAAGCCCCAGCTGGCAGCGAGCGCGGCGGGCATGGCGATCAGGATTGCGTCCTCTCCCATGCCGAGCGCCGCTGCGAGGCTGGCGACAATCGGGATGATCGCGCTGGCGGTGGCGACGTTGCTGGCGAATTCGGTAACGGCGACGATCATCGCGACAATCGCCAGCGCCATCAGCAGCAGCGGTACCGTTTCAAGCGGCAGCAGCGCTTCGCCCAGCCATTGCGCAAGGCCGCTTGCCTGCATTCCCGCTGCCAGCGCCAACCCTCCGCCGAACATCATGATGACGCCCCAAGGCGCGCGGTCGGCTTCCTTCCATACCAGCAAAGGGCGGCCTGTGCCGTCGGGCAGGACGAACAGCGCGAGCGCGGCGACGATGGCGATGGTGCCATCGGTCCAGCTGCCATCGGGGAGAAGATCGGCGACCCAGCGCTGGGTCATCCACGCGATGAAGGCGAGGGCGATGATCGGCACCAGCCGCTTCTCTGCGCTGGACCATGGCGCGTGATCGTCGATGCTGCGCCGCGCGGTGGCCACGTCGAACGGGTGCGCGGCGACATTCTGGACCTTGGCGATGATCAGCGCCGCCAGCGGCACGCCGATCAACACCACCGGCAGACCATAGGCCATCCATGTCGCAAAGCTGATTTGCAGCCCGATCATGTCGTCGAGCAATTGCACCGCGATCCCGTTGGTCGGCGATCCGACGATGGTGCCCAGCCCGCCGATGCTTGCGGCAAAGGCAATCCCCATCGGCAGCGCGCCGTTGAGGCCGTATGTTGGGGGTTCGCCATCGGTATCCGCCGATAGCTTAGGCCCGGCCACCCGCGCCCCTGCGCCCCCAGACAATACCGCCAGCGCCATCGGCATCATGATCAGCGTGGTCGATGTATTGGAAATCAGCATCGAAAGGATCGCGGCGGACAGCATGAAGGCCAGCAGCAGCCGCGCCTGCCCTCCGTCCGAACCGATCGCTTTCAGTATCGCAAGGCTCAGCCGCCGGTGCAGGCCGGTGCGCTCTATCGCCAGTGCGATAAAGGCTCCGCCCAGCAGCAGGAACAGGATCGGGGCGTAATAGGAACCGGCGGTGTCGCGCGCGCTCATCACTCCGCCCAGAGGCAGGATCACAAACGGCAGCAGCGCGGTGGCGGTAAGCGGCACCGCCTCCGTCATCCACCATGCCGCCATCCAGATGACCAGCCCGGCGACCAGCCATGCCGAGGCATCCATCCCCTCGGGCGGAGCCGTCAAAGCGGTAAGAGCGAAGACCGCGGGGCCAAGTGCCAAGCCGATCTGGCGAACATCGATCAATGAAAAGGCCCCCGAAGCGTTATGTCCGGGGGCCTATCAGGCTTTGGCGCAAACGCGCAACCGGATGTCGTCATTCGACTTCGCGGGCTGCCTCGCCTTCGGAATTCTCGCCATCGCCATAGATAACCATTCCGGTGCGGATGCCTGCGCGGCGGGCGCGCTCAAGCTTTATCCGGCGTTCGCGCACCAGCCTTGCGATGGCGGGATTGACCCTGATCGAAGGGCCGCCCGACTGGTTGAGGCTGGCTGCTGCGCCCACGCAGCTTTCGAACCTGCAATCGATCTGCCCCAGGAAATTGTGCTGCGGTTCGACCTCTCCGCGCTGCAGATCGGCGATGTCTCGCTCCAGCGGCTTGTATGCGACAGCCTGTGTTCTTGTAACCAGCTCGCGCACGTCCTCGCGCGCGAATTGCACCAGATGGGTGCGCAGCGCGTCGCCGTTTGCGAAGTAGAACGGCGCGGCCTCTTCGTATACGGGGCTGAGCCGCAGCCTGTTGCCCCAGCTTTCCACCCCGCGCAGCGAGTTGACGAATTCCTCACCCGACAGCGCCAGTAGCGCATCGACATTGTCGCCGGTGTAGGCGAGCCGCTGGATCGACGGTCCGCCGATCACGCCGTGCCAGAAACCGTAGATCACCTTGGGATCGCGCCAGTTGGGATAGACGATCCGGGTGCGGATATCGCGGGGCGACAGCTCCACCCCGGCAATCGTCACCAGCTTGGCTTCGTCCAGCGCGGCGCGGTTCGATCCGAAACGGCGTTCATGCGGCTCGGCCAGCGGATATTCCTTCGCCAACGCCTCGATCACCGCGACATTGTGCAGGTTCAGCCAGAAGGCGAGCTGTTCGTTGCGAGGCAGACGGGTGATGTCCATCTCGCTGCCGACCCGTTCCAGGTCCGCGCGATATTCGCCAAGCGCGCTGATGATCTGCGGTGTCATGTAGGAAAAGGCGACACGGTTTCCTTCGAGCCGGTAGCGCGAGTTATGACCATAGACGCGGCGCGATCCGGTGTTGACCGCAATCGGTGTAGGTTGCTGGCGCAGGGAAGGGCCCATCGGCACCACAAACCATCCCAGTGCCTCGTCCCAATGGGCATAGTCGATCCGGTGTTCGCGGCGGTCCGCCGCCGGAGCAAACCGGGCGAAAGGCGAGGCTTCAGCCGCACCGGCCTGAGTGGCGAAATCGATTGAAGAAGGTTCAGCCGCCAGCGGCGCGACAAGGGCTGTGGCTGCCAGCAAGGCGGCAATCAGGCGAGGCTTCATGGCATTTCTCCCCATGCGGCATGTCAGACCAGAATAGGTCACCCGTCCATGGGACACAGTATCACGATTTCAGAAAATCTCAATGAAAAGCGTGTCTTGCCAGCGCCAGGGTTACTCGACCGCGTTCTTGTTGGGCGGATCGCCGGGCAGGTCGATGTTGGAGAAGATCACCCTGCCGGTAGGAATGTCGCGCCGTTCCATCGTATCGAGTTTCTGCTGGCGTTCGCTTAGCAATTGGGCTGCGCCCGGAGTCAGCCCCGGACGGCTGCTGGCGAGATAGTTCGCCCCGCGTGCCCCGCCTGACAGATCGGCAATGTCCCATTCGCGGATCGAGGCGCGGGTCAGCTGCGTCTGTTCAAGGATTTCGGCGACATCTTCATTGGCATAGGATCCGATATGCGCCCGCACGTCCGCCGCGAAATCGGGGAAGTAGAAGCGCGCTGCATCCTGATACAGGGTCGACACCTCCAGCGTGTCACCATTCTTCTGCGTGCCGCGCAGCGAATTGACGAAGTCCTCCGCCGCCAGATCAAGCAATGATCCGACATTCGATCCGGTGAAGGCCTCGCGCTCCAGCGCCGGACCACCGATCTCGCCGCGCCAGAAGCCGTAGATAACCTTGGGGTTGCGCCAATTGGCGAAGACGATCTTCTCGCGGATATCCTTCAGACTCATGCTGACGCCGCGAATGTCGAAGATTGGTGCCTCTTCGAAATGCACCCCGTCGACCATGATCTCGCGCGGCTGGCGCACCGGATATTCGCGGGCGATGAATTCCAGCATGGTGACGTTGTGGAGGTTGAACCAGAACGCCAGCTGTTCGTTGCGCGGCAGGTTGGAGATATCGAGCGAGTTGGCGACTTCCACCAATTCGCGCCGGTATTCCGCTAAGCTGTCGGTCACTTCGGTGTTGAAGAAGGAAAAGCCCACCATCGACCCTTCGAGCCGATAGCGCGAATTGTGCCCCTGACGCAGCCTCGTTCCGAGTGGAGCGTTGGATGAGAACGGTCGACTGCGGGTCGATGGCCCCATCGAAACCACGAGGTTCTTGAGCGCGAAATCATAGACATCGTAATCGATCCGGTGGCGGATCGGGTCGGTCGTGGGGGTGAAGATGGCAAACGGGTTGCCCGCAGCTTCGGCGGTGTCTGCCTGCGCCTGCTGCTGTTGCTGTGCCAGCGCATTGCTTGCGGGAAGCAGAGCCAAAGCTGCCACCATCAGACATGCCGAATTGAAACGCATCGCAGGCTCCCTGCCTTCCCATTGCGCGCGGCAATATGCGCGAAATCGGCAATCGCTTCAACACACTGTCCCGCGCATTGAGCGCAAGAAAAAGGCCGCCCGGCTGATTGCGCCGCGCGGCCTTTCGTGTGTCGGCAAGCGGGGGAATTACTCGACTTCTTCCTTGTCCTCGGGGTCGCCGGGCAGCGAGATGTTGCTGAAGGTGACGGTTCCGGTGCGGCCTTCGCGGATGATGCGCTGGAACTTCTCTTCGCGCTGTTGCAGCAGTTGAGTCATGCTTTGCGGGATGCGGAAGCTGACCTGCGTGCCGTCGGCGCTCTGGATGTTCTGATAGGTCGGTTCGCGCACGCCACCGGCCAGATCGGCGATGTCGTATTCGCTTACCGTGGTCTCGATCCGGTCCGTGCCGGTGAGCAAAGCCTTGGTTTCCTCATCGGCATACTCGGTGAGATGCGCGCGCAGATCGGCTTCGAAGTTCGGGAAGTAATACGGCGCCACGTCGCGGAACAGCTCTGACACTTCCAGCGTCGATCCCTGCTTTTGCGTGCCACGCAGCGAATTCACGAAATCGCGTGCGCCGCGATCGAGCAAGCGGGCGACGTTATCGGCGTTGAAGGCTTCGCGCTGGATCGACGGGCCGCCGATCTCGCCGCGCCAGAAGCCGTAGATCACCTTGGGGTTCCGCCAGTTGGCGAAAACGATCTTTTCGCGGATGTCGCGCGGGCTCAGAGCGATGCCTTCGACCGTGATGAAGCGCGCTTCGTCCAGCGGCACGCCGTCGATCTTGATCTCGCGCGGCTGGCGCACGGGCCAGGCGTTGGCGATCTGTTCGATCATCGCGACATTGTGCAGGTTGATCCAGTAGGCGAGCTGTTCGTTGCGCGACAGCGACTGGATATCAACCAGATCGGCGGTGCGCTCCAGATCCTGACGATATTCGGTGAAGCTGGAGATGATGTCCGCGTCGAGGAAGCTGAACATGATCCGCGAGCCTTCGAGACGATAGCGCGAAACGTGGCCGTACTGGCGGCGCGTACCAAAGCTCGACGGAGGCGCGCCGGCGGTTTCGCGCAAGCTCGGGCCCATCGAGATGACGAGGTTCTTCATTGCCTCGTCCCAGATCGAATAGTCGATCGTGTGGTCGATCGGCGCGTTCGAAGGGGTGAAGGTTTCGAAACGGGGATCGGGCGCATTGCCCTGAGCGAATGCGGGGGCGGTGCCAAGCGCAAGCGCCGATGCGGCAATCGCGCTGGCAGCCAGTGCGCGGGGGGTAAGGCGGATCATTGCAAACGGTCCTTCCTGTTCGAGCGGCCCTTCTGCGATCGGGCCATTGCGGGGGGCGAGGGGAACGCCCCGCGCTGGATGAGGGTCAGTTGTGAGGCGGGGTCGGTCCAAGCGGGGATTTGCCCGACTGGAGGCGGGCGATGGCCGACCCCTTTGCCTCACACATCATTGTATAGATCACAATGGCTTGCGTTTGTTCCCGCCAATCGGACGAGTTTTGCGTTTTGTAGAAACGCCCATGTCGTTCGTCGGGGACGAATGGTGTTTCGGGCAAGAAAAAAGCGGGCGCCGTGTTGCAGGCACCCGCTTTTCCAATTCCGGTTTCCGGCCAGTTACTTGCCAGTCACTTGGGTGCGAGCACCATCAGCATCTGGCGGCCTTCGAGCCGGGGGAAGGCTTCGACCTTGGCGATTTCCTCGACATCTTCCTGAACCCGCTTGAGCAGGTCCATGCCGAGATGCTGGTGCGCCATTTCACGCCCGCGGAACCGCAGCGTGACCTTCACCTTGTCACCGTGCTGGATGAACTTGTTCACGTTCTTCATCTTCACGTCGTAATCATGCGTGTCGATGTTGGGACGCATTTTGACTTCCTTGATGTCCTGCGTCTTTTGCGTCTTGCGCGCGGCGTTGGCCTTTTTCTGGGCTTCGTACCGGTATTTGCCGACATCGAGGAACTTGCACACCGGCGGGTCCGCGTTGGGGCTGACCTCAACCAGGTTCAGGCCCTTTTCATTGGCCTGCTCAACTGCTTCGCGGGTGTACATTACGCCGAGGTTCTCGCCTTCGTCGTCGATGACGCGGACTTTGGGAACCTGGATAAACTGATCGTAGCGAGGGCCGCTTTTTACGGGCGGGGCCATCGAACGCCGAGGTGGACGGGCTATGTGTGTTCTCCTGTAGTAGCCTGAGTCTTGATGCGCGCTACTTAGGGTTTTCGCGCGAGAAAAGCCAGATGAGTCTTGCCCTATGCCGCTCGATAGAGCGGAAATTGCACCAGCCTGCCCTTCGCGCTCAGCACCGCGTCGATGCGGTCTGCCGGGCTGAGGGCGCGCAGGATCTCCGGCGCGGCGGCGTCCATCCTGCCGGTGTAGGCGCCGAAAGCCGGCATGATCATGCGATCCGCACGGGTGGCACGGGCGCTGCGGCTCACCACGCCGCAAGCGCGGGCGATATGGCGGCCGCGCACCTGCACCCGCATCTTGGGGTGGTAATGCCCCGACAATTCGGGCCGTGTCTCTCCCGCTTGCGCTTCGTGCCGCAGGATGATGCCGTTCACTTCAAGCTCCGACGCGATGGTTGCGCCGAAAGCGCGGTCCATCTCTTCGTCATGGTTGCCCGTGATCCACACCCAGTCGAGCGAACGCGTCAAAGCTTCGAGCATTCCGGCGGCGTAGGGATCGAGCCGCGATGTACCCGCGCCATCGTGGAAATTGTCACCCAGTGTGATCACCCGCCGCGCATCGCATGCCTTCACGGCATCGGCGATCCGTTCCAGCGTTTCGCGGCTGTCATAGGGCGGCAGCATCTGGCCGTGCTTTGCATACCAGCTGCCCTTTTCCAGATGCAGGTCCGCCACCAGAAGCGCACGTTCACGCGGCCAGTAGAGCGCGTTGCTGCCCAGCAGCACCAGCTCTTCGCCCGCGAAGTCCAGCGGGGCGCCAGAATCAGATGGGAACGAAACGGGAACCATGCTTTGCATCTGCAGTCTTGAGCAGGGTTTGGCAAGTGTCAAAGCGGGTGGACAGTCTGTCTGTCATGGGGCAATGCTGCGGGATTGACGGGATGGGAGTTTTCATGAGCGACTGGGCAGCACACACGGGCCGCGCAAAGGAATGGTTCGAAAGTCTGCGCGATCAGATCTGCGCTGCATTCGAAGCGATAGAGCGCGAGGCGGGATCGGATGCAAGCTTCCAGTACACCCCGTGGAATCGCGAGGAAGAAGGCAATGACAATCCCGGCGGCGGGGTGCAGGGCCTGATGAAAGGCAAGGTGTTCGAGAAAGTCGGCGTCAACGTCTCGACCGTGCGCGGCAGCTTTTCCGAACAGTTCGCCAGCCAGATCAACGGGGCCAGCCCCGAACATCCCGAATTCACCGCCACCGGCATCAGCCTGGTCGCGCATATGCACAATCCGCATGTGCCTGCCGTGCATATGAACACCCGTTTCCTTACGACGCAGGCGGCGTGGTTCGGCGGCGGCGCGGACCTTAATCCGCCAATCCCTTACGAAGCGGATACCGAGGAATTCCACGCTTCGATGCGGGCGGCGTGCATGGCCCACAACCCGACCTATTACGAACGATACAAGAAATGGGCGGACGATTATTTCTACATCCCTCACCGCGAAGTGCATCGCGGGGTCGGCGGGATCTTCTACGATCACCTCGAATGCAGCGATGACGCCGGTTTCGAGCGCAATTTCGCTTTCACGCAGGACGTGGGCAAGGCGTTCCTCGACATCTACCCCAAGCTGGTGCGGAAGCGCATGGACAGCGATTTCAGCGATGCCGATGTCGCGCAACAGCTCGAATACCGGGGGCGGTATGCCGAATTCAATCTGGTCTATGACCGGGGCACGATCTTCGGGCTCAAGACCGGCGGCAATGTCGACGCGATCCTGATGAGCCTGCCGCCCAGAGCCACCTGGAGTTGATTCGCCACCTGGAGTTGAGGCGCGTCAGCCAAGCGGCGTGACGCGCACCCAGTCCACCATCATCTCGATCTCGCCCGCCTGAATGCGGTCAACCGTCGATTGCGGAAGGCCGCGATAAGGCGCGGCCACCGTGTTGACGGAAAACGGGTAGTCACCGCCCAGCGCGAAGTTGAGGATGATGTGCTTGGGCGTATCGAACGCCCACGGCCCTGACCTTGCGACATCGCTGCGGGTCTGGCTGAAAAAGGCGGTGCCATCGACGGAGAAGGTGATCGCATCGGCCGTCCATTCGACCGAATAGACATGCCAGTCGGAAACGCTGATCCCGGCAGGGAAGAAATACCGCTGCGACAGGCTGCCACCGGCAGAATAGCCGGGGCCGTGAAGCGCCGCGCTGGTCCATTCGGGCGCGCCGACATATTCCATGATGTCGATTTCGCCGGTTGCGGGCCATGTGTCATTGCCCAGCAGCCAGAACGCGGGCCACACGCCCGTGTCTTCGGACATCCGGATGCGCGCTTCGGCGCGGCCATAGGTAAAGTCGTATTTGCCCCGCGTGTCGATCCGGCCGGAGGAGAAATCGGCGTTGCGGTCGCTGCGCGTGTCCCGTCCCGGAGTGAAGATCGGCTTCAGAACCAGAACACCGCCGTCGGCGCCGCTCACGCCTTGGCGGATGGCGATGGTCTCGGGTGAATCGATATAGGCCTGCAACTCGTTGTTGACCCAGAAATCAGGGCCTTCGGGGGTCCACAATGTCCGGTCCAGCGCCGCTGCGTTGAATTCATCGGCAAATGCGACGGTGGAAGGCGTCGGGGTCGGGGAAGGAGTGGGCGAGGGTGTCGGACTGGGCGCGCCCAGCGTCGCCGAAGGCGGCGAACCGCCTCCTCCCCCGCATCCCGCCAGAATGGTGGCCAGCATCAACAGCGGCAGACTTTTCACCAGATTCTCCCCTCGCCATATTATTGTGAACGTTCACAATCGGGATACCACAAACGGGTTTGACAATAAATCCCGTAATCGCAGGTATTTGGAGGCGTCCGGGAACCGGGGCTGCGCCGAAACCTAGTCGAGCGGTTCGTAGACCCGCACCCAATCGACATACATCGCCACATCGCCCGCCTTGATCATGTCGACGGTCGATTGCGGCATGCCGTTATAGGGCTGTTCGATCATGTTGGTCTTGTAAGGGTAGGCACCGCCCAGCGCGAAGTTCAGGATCAGGAACTTGGGCGTGTCAAAGCGCCATTCGCCGTACCGTTCGATCATCGGGCGGGTCGCGCGATAGGTCAGGCGGTCGTCGACCTCGAACAGGATCGCGTCTTTGGTCCATTCGATCGCATAGACGTGCCAGTCGGTCGCATCGGTGCCTTCGTCGAAGAAGAACTTGTTCACGATCGGCGTTTCCCCCGAATAGCCGGGGCCGTGCAGGGCCACGCCGGTCCAGTCCTTTTCACCGACATATTCCATGATGTCGATTTCGCCGGTGTCGGGCCAGCGCCCGTTGCCCAGCATCCAGAACGCGGGCCAGACCCCTTCGGCATCGGGCATCCTGATCCGAGCTTCGACCCGGCCGTGGATGAAATCGGCCTTGCCACGGGTGTTGATGCGGCCCGAGATGAAGTCGGCATTGCGGTCTTCACGCGTGTCGATGCCGGGGCGATACACCGGTCGCAGCACCAGCGCGCCGCCGTCCGCGCCTTCGACATCGTCGGAGAACTGGATCGTGTCGGGACTGTCGACATAGGCCTGCTGTTCGTTGTTGACCCAGAATTCCATGCCCACGACGTTCCACTTGTCGCGATCGAGCGCACCGGCGTCGAATTCCTCGGCAAACACCAGCTTGCGCGCCTCTGCCGTGGCGGTGATCGCGTGATTGTCTGCGCTCGCGCCTGCTGCGGCGACTAATGCGATTGCGGCGATGGTCGAAAAGCGGGCAATGCCGTTCATTTTGTTCCTCATTTTGGCTGGATTGCCCCTACGATAGCAGGCTGACCGGACAGCGCCATAGTCGCATGCGCAATTTGATCCGCTCACCTGTCTTATTGCTTGCCCCTTTTCGCAGTGCAGCACATATTCGGATGCTATGCTGCGCCAGTACGAACTAGTTGAGCGGGTCCTGACCTACGATCCCGACGCCGACGAGGCGTTGCTCAACCGTGCCTATGTCTACACCGTGCAGAAACACGGCAGCCAGAAACGCGCCAGCGGCGATCCCTATTTCTCGCACCCGATCGAAGTTGCGGGCCTGATGACAGACCTGCAACTGGATCAGCAGACCATCATCACCGCGCTGCTGCATGACACGGTCGAGGATACGCTCGTCACGATCGAGGATATCGAGGCGCATTTCGGCAGCGATGTCGCCCGGCTTGTCGATGGCGTGACCAAGCTGTCCAAGATCGAGGCCATGCCCGAAAATGAACGCGCGGCGGAAAACCTGCGCAAGTTCCTGCTCGCCATGTCCGAAGATATCCGCGTGCTGCTGGTGAAGCTGGCGGATCGCCTGCACAACATGCGCACGCTGCATTTCATCAAGAACGAGCAGAAGCGCCAGCGCATCGCGCGCGAGACGATGGATATCTATGCCCCGCTGGCAGAGCGGGTGGGCATGTATGAATACATGCGCGAAATGCAGGCGCTGGCGTTCAAGGAGCTTGAACCCGAAGCCTATGCCACCATCACCAAGCGGCTGGAGCAATTGCGCGGACGCGATGGCGGGCAGGTCGATGCGATCGCGCTCAAGATCAAGCAGGCGCTGGCTGAAGCGGGTCTGAAAGTCGAAGTGATGGGCCGCGAAAAGCACCCCTATTCGATCTGGCAGAAGATGTCCGAACGCCACGTCAGCTTTGAACAGGTGACCGACATAATGGCGTTCCGCGTCATCACCGAAAGCGAGGCCGATTGCTATGCCGCGCTGGGGGTGCTGCACACAACGTGGCAATTCCTGCCGGGCAAGTTCAAGGACTATATCTCCACGCCCAAGACCAACGGTTACCGTTCGCTCCATACATCGCTGATGTATGAGAATTCGATGCGAGTGGAGGTGCAGATCCGCACCCGCGAAATGCACCGCACCAACGAATTCGGGCTGGCCGCGCACTGGGCCTACAAACAGCATGACAAGGCCGATGGGCAGGTCGGCTGGCTGCGCGACCTGATCGAAATCGTCGATGCCAGCCACGATGCCGAGGAACTGCTCGAACACACTCGGCTGGCGGTCTATCAGGATCGCATATTCGCCTTCACGCCCAAGGGCGCGCTGTTCCAGCTGCCCAAGGGGGCGACCGCGGTCGATTTCGCCTTTGCGGTGCATACCGATCTCGGCCTTGATTGTGTCGGGGCGAAGATCAACGGCCGCCATATGCCGCTGCGCACGCAGCTGGCGAATGGCGATGTGGTTGAGATCATCAAGGGCGCCAATGCCGAACCGCAGCTGTCCTGGCTCGGCTTTGTCGTCACCGGCAAGGCGCGCGCCGCGATCCGCCGTTCGGTGCGGATGAAGGAACGCGACGAGGTTGCCGAAATCGGTGCCAAGCTGTTCGATGAAATCGCCACCCGCGTCCCCGCCCGCATCGGCAAGAAAGCGATCCGCGCGGCGGTCGAACGACTGGGCATGGACGAACCCGAAGACCTGATGTTCGCCATCGGCGCGGCCAAGCTGACCGATCGCGAGGTGATGGAGGCGCTGGTTCCCGGCTGCACATCCGAATTCGAAGAGGATGAGGACTGGCATCAGCGCGAACGCCAGATTTCCATTCGCGGGCTGACGGCGGGGGTCGGTTTCGAACTTGCGCAATGCTGCCACCCGGTGCCGGGGGATCGGATCGTCGGCCTGAGGCGCAAGGGTGAAACCGTGCTGGTCCATGCGATCGATTGCCTTGAACTGGCTGACGGGGTGGACGCTGACTGGCTCGATCTCAACTGGGGCAGCCGTTCACACGGCGCGGTGGGGCGGCTGGCGGTGACGCTGTATGACCGGCCCGGAACGCTCGCGGAAATGGCGGGCATATTCGCCCAGAACAAGACCAATGTGACGAGCCTGCTTCAGACCCAGCTCGATCATCCCTTCACCACCTATGAAATCGATGCCGAGGTGCAGGACCTTGCGCACCTCACCCGCATCCTTTCCGCCTTGCGCGCCAGTGATGCCGTGGCGCAGGCTGACCGGATATAGGGGGCAGGCATGGCGATCATCGGCCTCGACCACATCCAGATCGCGATTCCCGCCGGAGGAGAAGGCGAGGCGCGGCATTTCTTCGGCGATCTGCTCGGGATGCATGAAGTGCCCAAGCCCGACACGCTTTCGCCCACCGGCTGCTGGTTCGAACGCGGCGGGGTCAGCCTGCATATCGGAGTGGACCCGGATTTCACTCCGGCGCGAAAGGCGCATCCGGCGTTTCTGGTCGATGATCTCGGGCGGCTGCGCACCCGGCTTGAGGGTGCGGGGTACGATTGCCGGGATGACAAGCCGGTGGAAGGCTATTCGCGCTTTTTCGCCTTCGATCCCTTCGGCAATCGGGTCGAATTCATGCAGGCAAGCACCTGCGATGGTTAAGCCCGGGTTTACCTGGATTTAATCCCGTCCCGCTATCGCCAGACGGTTGCCACTGCCCATCGGGGCCGGGCAAGCGACCGGAGAACTGGCCAAGTGAGCGCAATCGATCACGATTTCGATCTGGAGGACGCTGTCCCCCTGAATCTGCCCGACGAAGACGCAGGCGGCGCAAGGGGCGCACGCGGCGCCGCGCGCGGCGGATTTCTGGCGCGGCTTTCCGTCCCGGCAAAGCTCAATCTGGCCGTATTCGGCAACACCATCGTGCTGGCGCTGATCGCCGTCGTGATGCTCGCCGGGACATGGCAGCTGGCGCAGGGCGGGGAACGTCAGGCGATCCTTGCCTCGGTCGAAGTGCGCACCAACAACGCCGCCATCGCGCTGGTCGCAGCAACCGACGGGCTGGATGCAGCGGCAGCGGGTGACGCGGAGGGTTTGGCCAAGGCTCGCGATTCCCTCCGCACCGCCCATGATGCGCTGAAAGACCCGGTCGATTTTGCCGGCGATCGCATGCCCGCCGATCTGGTGCCGGTGATGCAGGGTTTCCTCGCGACGGTTGACGATCTGAGCAGCGATGCTGATCGCCTCACCGCGAACCAGCGCGAAATCGCCGCGCTGCGTGCCGAGACGCAAGCGGCCTATGCCGATATTAGCGGTTTTGCCGTGCCATTCCACGATCGCGCCGCACAGGGTGCGGACGAACTGTTTGCCGCCATCACTCGCTTCCTGCTGACCTTTGTCGTTCTGACCGTGGTCGGGATTGCCATTTCGCTGCTCGGTGCGCGCCGGATTATCGGCGATGTCACCGGCATGATCACCGCGATCACCGGCTCGATGCAGCGGATCGCCGCTGGCAAGACCGACAGCGAGATTCCGGGGCGCGAGCGGCAGGACGAAATCGGCGCGATGGCACGCGCGCTGGGCGTTTTCCGGCAAAGCTCGCTTGAACTGCGCGATCTCAACCAGACCCGCGCGCGCGATGCCGAAGCCCAGCTGGCCCGGCAGCGTGAGCTGAGCGAGCAGATGCGCGCAATGCGGCTCGAAAAGAGCCAGCTGCTAGACAATATGGCGAGCGGGTTCGAAGTTTCCGTGGGGGAACTCATCACCGCCGTTTCCGCCGCGTCGGAACAGTTGAAGGCGACGTCGCGCCAGATGGTTGATCTGGCCGAGGATTCGAGCGAACAGGCCGCCAGCGCGAGCGCGGCGATGGAAGAGGCGACCGCCAATGTCACCGCAGCCGCCGCCGCGACCGACGAATTTGCCCTGTCGATCAGCGAAATCAGCCGCCAGGCCTCCGCTTCGGCCCAGCTGGCGCGCGGGGCGAGCGAGCTTGTCACCACCGCCAACACCAAGATGAGCGACCTGTCGCAGGCGGCGGTCGAAATCGGCGAGATCGCCGGACTGATCCAGACCATCGCCCAGCGCACCAATCTGCTGGCGCTCAACGCCTCGATCGAGGCGGCACGCGGGGGCGAGGCAGGGCGCGGCTTCGCCGTGGTGGCGAGCGAGGTCAAGGAACTGGCGATGCAGACCAGCAACGCCACCAGCAGCGTTACGGAAAAAATCACCGCAATGCAGGAATCGACCCGGTCCAGCGCCAGCGACCTGTCCGGGATCGTCACCCGCATCAGCGAGCTGGAACAGGCCGCCGTGATGATCGCCAGCGCGGTCGATCAGCAGTCGGTTTCGGGCGAGGAACTGGCGCGCAATATCGACACCGTCGCCGCCGGATCGGCGCAGGTCGGCAAACGGCTTGAGGCGCTGCGCGGCGCGAGCGAGGAAACCGGAACCGCCGCCGACGATGTAGTGGCAAGCGCCAATGCGCTGGGCGCCCATGCGGAGGAGCTGCGGGCGAAAGCCGGACGCTTCATCGCCGACGTGCGCCTTTCAGCCCGCGAACTCGAAGCGGGCGGGGGCGAACTCTAAACCTGGAGCGGGGTCACTGCGACTTCTATCTCGTCGCCGGGGGCAATGTCTTCCGCGCGCATCACCTTCTTGCTGACGAGCAGCGTCCAGGCATCTGATCGCTTCGACATCTCATCCAGTTTCATCGGGAAAACCGAAGTTTTCCAAGAAGTCTCACCGATGACGGCTGTAACTTTGATCGATCCGAACCCGCGCTGCCTGCCATATTCGAGCCGGTGCATCAGCGCGTGACCCGCCAGCGCTTCAGCTTCTTCCCCGCCAAAATTGACGAAGTGGTACACTCCGCGTTCCCCCTGCCAACGCTGGAGGGGAAGGGTGGCGGCGACGGTCTCAGTCACTCCTCAACCGCATATTCAAACGGCCGCACCGGCACGGGGATGTTGCAGATGTCCGCCCCGCCTGCGGGCACGATGAAGAACGGATCGCGGCGGTTGGCGCGGGCCTCGGCGTATCTGGCGAAGGTTTCGCCTTCGGTCGAAAGGTATTCAAACAGTGGACGCTCGTCTTCGGGCAGGTCGGCAGCGACGCGCACGGAGAGGATCGGGGTGCGTTTGTGCGCCTCTTCCTCGGTATAGAAGCCCAGCGCGCCTGACCCGCGCGGCAGCGAGGACAGATGCTCCATCCCGCTGATCACCCGGCCCACCAGCGCGATATTGCGATCAAGATGGCGCGGTGCGTGGCCGATCACGGTATAAAGCTCCGCGCCCGTGCCGGTGTCGGGGGAATAGTTCCGCCCCACGCCGACCATGCCGTAGCAATGGACGGGCCACGCATCGAAAAGGTCACCAAATGCAACCGGCCAGCCCAGATACGCGAGATTGAACTGTGAATAGGGATCCCGCGCCAAATAGCTCTCGGCTTTCCGCATTTGCTCTACGGCATCGCTATCTGCGGGAGCGTAGACGGCCCAGCCTCTAGGGCCCTCGCCTGCTCCGCTGGAGAAGGCGCTGGAAAGAACGCTTGCGAACTTCTCGCGCATCTCGTCGTTTACTGGGACGACATACTCGTCCTCCCCCATCACATTTAGCCCCTCGGGCAGCGGCTTCGTCTCGACCTCGCCGCTCTCCGGGTTGTCATGCCCCGGATCGCCCCACTGGACGACGTAGTTATCCTGCACCCGGTTGACCGAAGTCCCGTCATACCATTCAGCACGTGCGAGGGCGCGGATGTTCTCGACCCAGCCTTGCGAAAAGGGAGCGGGCATCAGCTGGATCACCACCGTCCGCTCGTTCCCGTCGGCATCGGGCGCGAGCGTCATCACCAGCAGGTCTTCCGCCGGGATTTCGATCCACTCCTCGGGCGCAGCCATATTGACGATCTCATTGGGAGACGGAGCGGGCGTTTCCGTTTGCGCGGATACGGGCGCGGTTACAGGCAGGGCGATGGCAAGCGCGGCGACGGCGACCAGAAGCGTGTTTTTCATGCGCGGCAATGTGCCACCCGATCGAGGCTTGCGAAAGAGCAACCTTGCGTCTATCCGCGCCGTTCTGTCCCTGCCGGGACAGATGGAGCAGTGGCCGAGTGGTCGAAGGCGCACGCCTGGAAAGTGTGTATACGGTAACCCCGTATCGAGGGTTCGAATCCCTCCTGCTCCGCCACACACCTCTTGCGCCGGGATCCTGTCCCTGACCTCTATTGCGGCGCTGATCCGTCGATCGTTTCGGCCCGTGTCTTCAGGGCTGCGTTCATCGCTTCGAACCCAGTCCTGATCTGCTCTTTGGTAAAGAAATACAGCAGGGGCGCGGCGAGGCCGTAGATCCGCTCGTCATGGTCGACCCGGACGCGGACGTTATCGAGCTCGGTCAGGCGGAAGGTATGGTCGCCCAGCGCGATCCAGCGGAAATAAAACGCACCGGTCCAGGTGAATTCGCGATGCTCGTGGTAGTCCGTCACCTGCGGCACGAAGACATGCCGCTTGCCGCTATCGGTGCGCGGGCGCACCTCGAATGTCGCGCCCGGCGCAATCCGGCCCCGCGCATCGGTGATGAACGGATTCCACTCATGATAGCGGTCAAGCTCGACGAGGATATCCCAGATGCGTTCTTTGGGGGCGTCGATCTCGATCTGCGTGCGGATGGTATGGCTCATGGGCGGCTCTCCGGAATGCGGCGCTGGAGGAAATCGACCTGCTCGGCGATCACCGCGTCGAAACACGCGCCGAGATAGACGTCGAAATGGTCGCAATCATGGGCGCGGAATTCGCAGTCGGGGATTTGCCCGGCGGCCTCGCGCGCGGGTTCGAAAGGCGTGGTTTGATCCCTTTTTCCTGCCTGGATAAGCACAGGGCATCCGATCCATGCGGCGCGCCTGCCGGGCGAATAGCGCATCGCCTCGACCAGACTGAGCGCGGTAACGCGATTGTGATCATCGAAATAGCTTCGCCATTCGGGAGAGGGCAGCATAGCGACCAGCGCGTCATGGGCACCGGGGGTGGACATGGCGCCGAATTCGCCCACGGGGGCAAAGGCCTTTACCATGTGCCGTCTGCCGAACAGGCTGAGGACGGCGTCGGCGATGATCGCAAAGGCCATTCGCGGGAGCTTGGCAATCGGCAACGCCAAAGCGGTGGCAAGCCCGCTGATATGCGGCACCTGCGCGATCACGCCGGAGAGGTCGTCACGCTCCGCCGCGATGGCGAGCACATGCCCTCCGGCAAAGGAGGAACCCCACAGGACAATCCGGCCGTAACCAAGCGAGCGGGCATGCGCTATGGCGGCGCGCCAGTCTTCGTGCTGCAATCTGACCTTTAGCAGGCCGCGTGGTTGGCCCTCGCTTTCACCAAAGTGGCGATAGTCGAACAGCAACACGTCATATCCCGCTGCCCGGAACGCCTCTGCATAGGCATCAAGGCCGTAGTGCCGCGTTCCGCCAAACCCGTGCCCCATGATGATGCAGGTGCCCGATTGCGCGGAGGTGTCGGTATAAAGCCATGCCGCGCAGCGATCGCCGCCGGATGCGAAGGATATGTCCTTTCGCATGGCGCTCAGCCCTTGGAGCGCAGGCGCGACAGCTGGATGCCGACGATCAGGAAGATCGCGCCGAACGCAAATATCCACTTGATGATCGAGGCGGTGGTGCTGATCGCGGTCAGCGGGGCGATCACCATCTGGTAGCCGTCCCCGCTGAGGAACTGGTGTTGCAGGCCGTTTTCGAACCAGTCGCAAAGCCCGGCGACAAGCGGGAATGTCAGCACGATATTCCACCGGTCGGACAGTCGCGCCGCATCGAGGCTGAGCGCGAGCGCCACGCTGAGGAATATGGTGTACCAGACCCAATGGATGTCATCGAAGATCAGGTGAGCGTGATAGAATTCCATCACCCCTTCCGCTTCCCATGCGGCAAAGGTCTGGCGATAAACCTCGGGGGTGAAGCCTGTGACCTGCAAGCCAAGCATGCGCTCGGTCACCAGAGGCTCGACCGTGATCGCGATGATCAACTGCGAAACCAGGTAGATGCTGCCGAACAGGAAAAGCAGGCCCTTGTGCGACAGAAACTCACGCGCGGATTTAAGGCTTGGCATTTGGGCCATCGCGGCCTCCCTTTCTTGTTTTGCGCGGTCGGCGCGCATCGCATTGCACTACATATGTAGTTAGTTAGATGATTCGCCTTGCGCCGTCAACTACATTTGTAGTAACCGTCTCTTCATGGACGTGAATTCAGCCACCTCCCGCACTGATCGTGTAACCCGCGCCGCCGTCGAAGTGCTTGGCCTCAAGGGTGCGGCCGGCCTCACCCATCGTGCGGTGGATCGCCATGCGGGGCTGCCCGAAGGCTCCACCAGCAACCTGTTTCGCACCCGCGATGCGTTGGTGGGGGCCGTATGCCGGTTTCTTACCGAGCATGATCTGGCCACCCTCGCAAAGGCCGAATCCCGCTTCGACGCCGTGCCGATCACCCATGCGGACGCTGCGGCAGAATTGGCCCGGATTGTCTCCCGCTGGAGCGAGCAGGAAGCCGTGCTGACCGCCGCGCGGCTGGAAATCTTCCTGATCGCACGGCGCGACCCGCGGCTCGCGGTTCAACTCGATCAGGTGCGAAAGAACTTTAGGGACCGCGCAGCGGAGTGGCTGGAACGGCTGAAACCCGGTGGAGGCCGCCATGCAGCCTTTCTCATGGCGGTAATCGAAGGGCTGACCGCCAATCAATTGCTCCACGCCAGCAACCGGATGGGCGGGGAAGAAATCACGTCCTCACTGGAGAGCACTTTGCGCTCGGTCATGACCAATGCATGATCGGGTGCTGGAAGCGGTCTGGCTGCTTTCCCATCCGGTGCGTGGCGCCTTCGATCTTACCTGAGTGGCCTTCCGAGTACCTCGTCGTAAATCGACAGATAGGATGCCGGCGCTTCGACTGGGAACAGCCAGCCGCCAAAGCTTGCGAGATAGATCGTCGCAAACAACGCGCCGCTGATCGGAAACAGCCAAGCCAGCTTGCGGTGACCCCGGAATGCCAACCACGCGCCAAGGTGGGTCATCAATGCCACGATTGCCAGGGTGTAGTAAGGATAGAACAGCCATTTCGTAACAGGATGCTGCAGAGGGGTGGCAACCCAGTCGAAGTTGGTCGGAAGCTGGTTGATGTATCTGCTCGCCAGCGCTGCGCTGCCATGCAGCAAGATAAACAAGGCCAGATATCCGCCGCTGGCCAGTTGCATTGTGCCCCAGCCAAGACGCTTGTTGCCTCCGGCCTTGACCCGGCTTCGCGCAAGGACAACTCCCAGGCTGATCTGGCTCAGTAAAAGGGTAACGAGAGATATTTCGGATAGGAAAGGCCGATAGGTCCATCGAACCATATCGAGTGCGGCGTCATGAGCCGCCGGCCCCGCCACAGCAAACAGATGCGCGACCACGTGGGGGAGCAAGAATGCGAGCAAGATGATCGCATTGAAACGATGCAGCCTTCGTATTTGCTGCAATTTGATCCGGCTGAAGTCCAATGCCTTGGTGGCCGAGGTGCCCGGCGGCAGCCTTGCGGAACTTCCTTTGCGCCGCAGATCGTGCGCTCGCATCTCATTGTCGAGCGCAGCAACTTGGAATTCCTGACTGTCTCCGTTTGTCGCGGGCATCAGTCTTCACCCCCACGCTTTGCACGAGTATTTTGTTCGCATACCGGTCGGGGGAATATCTGCGCACGCTCCGCATCTGAGAGCGTAGCCCCCGAAGCGTTGAAGATCTCGTCGAGGCTTTCGCTGGGCCAGATCTGCTGAAGATGCTCGACTTCGTTGCCTGAAAATTGGTTGATCTGAAGGTCACGGCCCACCCAGCAGGTCGTGGAAGCGTGATCTTCAACACGCACCAGAACATCATCCATGTAAAGGTAAGTCCGGTGCCCCATGAAAGTCGGCGGTGAAGTGGCTGGGTCGAGCAACTGAAACAGAATGAACGAGGGCTCGATCTGATCATCGCCAACCAGTTCGTCGATGTGTCGCTTGAGATATCGGTACAATACGCGGGGCCGAAAATATCCCGGATTCTTCCCGGTGCGGCGTCTGATTTCGTAACCGCAGGCCAATTCGAGCTTCTTGTTTGAATCGTGATAGTCCAGCGTAAAGCCGTTGCCGTCGATCAGGCTTTGCTGCGCGGCGACCAATGCTCGGGCAGACGCGGGCATGACTTCAACTGCACAACGCTTCCAATCGAACCTCTCGGCCTTGGCGGCTGAGACGGGCATCGCGAGCGCAAGCAGCGAGAGAAAAGCCCACGCCGCTCTGGCCGTTCGACCGGTTGCGCGACTGACGCTTCGTGTTTCCAGATCGGCCGCTGGCACAGCTGCCTCCCGGAAACTCATCGTGCCGATTCTGGGCCTGAGATCGTGAGATTGGCGAAGTGGGCCCTTGTGCCGTCGCCCACCCACAGGCCGATTGCACCGCGATGATCGGCACGACGCAGATCATCGATGGCCAGCGCCAAGGCACCGTCCACAAAGGCCTTCAAGTTTGAACCATCAATTTCCAGACGAAGGCGATGCCAACGACCGAGCGCAACATTGGCGGCCTTTTCATAGTGTGCGGGCCGCACGGCTCGCGAGTCTGCGAAATGGAAGCCGGGGTGAGCAATGTACTGGATCGCGCGCACGTCGCGGGGCGAGGGTGGTGGCGGTGTATTGGCAGTCCCGTTCGACATGCGCAGATACACCGCTTCAAATGCTTCGCCGTCTTCCGTCAGGTGAAAGGCGATACCGGCGAAGCCTCTGGCATCCTTGCCGCCTCTCCCGTTGATTTCTGCGGCAATGTCGACCTCGATGACCCCATTGGCAAAGGGCACGTCAAGAACGGCGAATGTCGGTCGATTGCCGCCAGCTCCGGCAAGCTGCGCTGCCTGTTCTTCTTCCGACAATTCGATCCGCAGGGCCGGACGGCCGCCGTGCACCGCCTGAGTGGTCGTCACCCCAAAGAGGCGGTCGAACTTTGCCGATCCTTGGGACGGCGCCTCATCCGCCAGCGCGGCACCGGCATTCACGAACAAAAGAAAACCTGCAGCGAGTGTGAGATATCTTGGGAACATGGGGAACTCCGATGATTGTTGTTCAAGCGGGCGGCTTGTCGCCTGCCGGCTTGCGAGGGACGGGTAGGGACCACTTTGTGAAGGGCGTACCGGCGTATGTGACTTCGCCTCGAAACCGCGCCCCCAGCCGCAAGGGAACGCGCCGCGAGCGCGATTGCGGCAACAGGAAAGTCACCTCCCTGACATCGCGATGCGCCGACAGCCATGCCAGTGCGGTTTCGAAAACCAGACGGCCGAGAGAGAAGAATTCGGGCCGCAGGACGAGACCGAAGTCCCAGTCATCGCCCTCCTTCTGAAAACCGCCCCAGCCGGCATAGGTGTTGTCGATCAGGATTGCCCAGTGCCCCAGTCCGTCGCGATCCCAGCACTGCTCCTTGGCATGGACAAACGCCGCAATTCGGTTGTGATCCCAGCCATCGTCAAGCAACGGGAGATGCCGGGAAATCCGGCGATCCGACATATGATCGAGCAGGACAGCTGGCGCAATCTTTGGCAGGCGCACGAAATCGAGCGCCGCTGCACGCGCCTTGCGATTGGTTGCAGGCTCATGCGTCACGGGAGGTCGCCCCTGATCGCTTCACCCAGTTGCTGCGGCGTTATCGGGTTCCCCTGGGCGGCAAACCCTTCGAAGATATTGGTGAAGGTTCGCTCGTTGTCATGATCTACGGCGAGCGCGCGCAGACCCCTTTCGCCGCGCAATTGATCGGCATCGAACAACCTTCCGCGCATGATCACCGCTTCCGGTCGCCGCAAACAGCCGATCTCCATCAGCGGGTTGCAGCGATAAAGCACGAGATCGGCAGAGCACCCTTCGCCGAGACAGCCGACTTCGTCCTTGCGTCCGAGTACTTCGGCGGGCGTGGCGGTTGCCGCCTTGATCGCCTTGAAAGGCGAAGCCAGTGCGCCGGCGAGAAGTTCGACTTCGTCGAGCAAGGACTGGCCAGGTATGTTGGTGAATATCCCTGCATCACTCCCGGCGACCAGCCTGGCCCCTTCTTCGTCGAGGATCCGCGTGAATTCCATGAAGAACTCATGCTTCTGACGCTCGGGCAAGGCTTGCTCCTGTGCCCAGCGTGCGACCGACGGCCCGGCCACGAGCTGCGCCAGCGGCGGCATGGTTTCCGCTCCGCTGCGCAGGGCATAGGCTCCTCCCGATTGTGCCACCTCGACAAGATTGAGATGCGCGACGAGCGTGGGTGTGACGGTGCTCTTGGCCGCAGCGATGCGGCGCGCGAGGTCTCTGGCCCTCGCAAGATCGAGAGTGCCCTGAAGCCCGTGCCAGGCAATGGCTTCGATATGCTCGATGGTTTCGAAATCGTCCGCGAGGGCCATTTCGAATTCGAGCATGAATTGCGGCTGGCCATCGGCATCGAATTGTCGAGCTCCTTCCGGAGCGTGCCCGGTCAAGACCATGCCCAGCCGATCCGCCTCGTCACGAGCGGCAAGATAAGCCTCGGATGAAAGGTTCGAGTAGATTTTGAGCCGCCGGAATCCTGCGGCATACTGCTGCCGAACGGCTGCTCTGGCATCCTCGCCAGTCTCGACAATCTGATGATAGACTTGGCTATCAGGACCTTTGCTGTTGAGAATTGGGCCGCTGGTGTAGAGGCGCGGGCCGCAGACTTCCCCCGCTTCCAGCTGTTCGGCAAGCCGCAGGTGAAACGGCATTCCCGACATGTTCCGAACCGTAGTGACGCCATGCATCAGATTGGCTGCCAATTCGGTCCGGTCCCAAAGATGGACATGCATATCGTGCAGTCCGGGAATTGCTGTCAGACCCGTGCCGTCGAAGACCCGTTCCGGTGTGCCGGGATACCCGTGGCCTTGCGGCAGGATGCTGGTTATCCGGCCATTTTCGACAATGATCGACACTTTCTCCGAAACGGCAGCGCGTTCGCCCCGAAAATCGATTGTCGTAACGTTGTCGATGACGAGCGGGCCTGCCTGTGGGGCGCAGATCACGCTTTCCGCCGGCGGGGGTTGAGCGGGTGTGGCAGCGGCGGCATCAGCCGTGCTGAAGACGCTGGCCATCGCCAACACCAGTTGGATCGGATGTCTCACAATCAATGCTCCGAACATGAGTTCGCGGCGCTCGCCGATTGGTTACACCCGATCGTCGCCGGCGGGCTGCGTTGCGCTCAGGATTTCGGCGACGCGCGCGCGCAGCTTTGGCAGGAGGTCGTCCTCGAACCAGGGATTGCGCGATAACCACATCCGATTTCTTGGGCTTGGGTGAGGCAGGACAACAGCGTCAGGAAAGGATTCTTTCCATCGGCAGATCAGTCCGGTCAGTGTCCTTTTGTGCTCAGGATAGTGCCAGGCAACGGCATATTGTCCGATAATGATCGTCAGCTGAGTGGCTGTCATGCGCTCAAGCAGCTGCGACCGCCAAAGTCGTGCACAAATGTCCGGAGGAGGCAGATCGCCTGATCTGCCCGTTCCAGGGTAACAAAACGCCATTGGAACAATGGCAAACAGAGCAGGATCGTAAAAGGCGTCCCGATCAACGCCAAGCCAGCTTCTCAACCTGTCGCCCGACGGATCGTCAAACGGGATGCCTTTTTCGTGAGTGATGCGCCCCGGCGCCTGACCTGCGATCAGGATCGGCGCTTGGCTCTGCCATTGAAGGATCGGGCGCGGACCTTTCGGCAGATCGGAACACGTCGCACAGTCCCTGACTGCATTGAGCAATGCGGTGTCATCCCGATCTGCCGTCATGATCTTGCGCCTCTTGCTGAGAATGCCAAAGGGTCAGCCCAACTGAAGGCCGATGGCAAGAATGGCCGCCCAGGACACGAGGTAGGTCGGGGTCCGAAGATACGGCACGCCCAAGGCATAGACAATGTAATGCAGCACGCGCGCATAGTAGAACACCATTGCGCACTGACCGACAAAGGCCGCGTCAACCCGTTCAGGCAGCATGGACGCTGCCACCACGACCGCCACAAAGGCGGGCAGGGTTTCAACCATGTTGAGGTGAGCGCGCTTGGCTCGCTGAGCCCAAAGGGGTGGTTCGGGTTCTTGCGCGGGAAAGCCCTTGGGATAGTTATTGAGGAAGTCCCCGATACCCCACACAAACACCCGCGACAGGATATAGGGGACCCACATCAAGACGGTGAACACGCCCGATAGCGCGAGAAAATGGTACGCCTGTTCCATGTCCCGGCCCTCCTATTCCGCGAAGCCGTTGTGGATCGCTTCGAGCTTGTGCCCGAAGGGATCGCGCACAAACGCGGCGAAGACATCGTTGGAAGGATAGTCCGGGCGTGGGCCGGGTTCGCCCGCGCAGGCTCCGCCGTTCTGGATTGCGGCTTCATGAAAGGCCTTGACCGCTGCCGTGCTTTCGGAGCGGAAAGCGACGTGAGTGCCATTGCCCTGCGAATAGGCGGCCCCGTCGGCAGGGATCATGAGCAAGAACTGGACAGAATCCTTGCCGTAGGCGGCAAAGGCGGCGTTCGCAGCCAGGCAATCAAGGCCCAGACTTGCCAATGCCGGATCGTAGAATTTGCGAGCGTCCTCGATCGACGGGACGCCAAGGCTGATATGGTCGAGAATATTCATTATCGTATTCCTTTCGGGAAGGGATGGATGACGACGATCGAGGCCGTGGAGGGGGGACTGGGGCCGGCGCTGCGATCGCCGTCATCCGGCGCGCGGGGTCAGAGCGACGCCGCGGCTACGCTGCGGATCTGCTTCCAGTTCACTTCGGCTTTCGCGATCGTTCCGGCAGGGTCCCGCTGGAAAGCCTTGAGGATGTCTTCGTTCAGGAAGACATAGAGCTTGCCATTCACCACTGCTGCGTAGCGAGGGTCGCCGTCGAACTTCTTTCCGACTGAAACCCCGAAGGTGCAGTAACCGCCATTCTGCGGCGTGAAGCGACCGGGATCAGCCTGAAACGCATCAAGGTTTTCCTGAGACGCGAAGTAATAGGCGACACCGTCATGCACCGCAGTGAACTTGGCCGTACCCTCGATGCGATTGCCAAGGGTCACGAACGCGACAGGGTCGACGCCGTGCAGGCCGAGCGGAGCGCCCGCTGCGGTTAGACCATTGGAAACATTGTTCTCTTCCACAGCGAGTGCCGGGGATGCAAACGAAACGAGTTGGGCAGCAATAAGCGCAGCCAGAATTGGCTTTTTCATCGGTTTTCTCCTGGAATTTTGGGTGGGGGTGAATTCGGCTGCTGTTCAGGCAGCCTTGGTCGAAACAACCGGGAAATCGATCTCGGTTCCTGCGATGTGGTTCAAGTAGTTCGTGAAGATGTTCATTGCGGTAGCGGCGATCAGCTCAACGAGATGGCCCGCGTCAAAGCCCTCGGCATAAAACGCTTCGATCTCGGCGTCCGAAATCACGCCCCTGCGGATGACGATCGCGCGAACCATTGTCACGATCGCACCATTGCTGCCGGCAAGCTCGCCGCCAGCGACAACCTGACGTATGTCTGCCTGGTCGAGCCCGGCCATCTTGCCCAGGGCAGTATGTGCCGAAGCACAATAATCGCAGCTGTTCTCGCCCGCTGCTGCAAGCGCGATCAGTTCACGCTGACCCGCCGAGAAGCGGCCATTACCGAGTGCGGCGCTAAGGCCGAGATAGGCGTCAAGCGCGGCCGGGGACTGCGCCATGGTGCTCATGATGTTGGGCACGCCGCCCATCTTGGCGCGGATTGCGCTGAACAACTGCGCTACCGCTTCGTCGGTGGTGTCCAGAGGTATTGAGGGAATTCGTTGCATGTCTTTCTCCTTGTTGCGGGGTGGACGCGGCGGAGATGAGGCTCTCAGGACGGTCAGGCAATAGAGCCCCAAGAGATCTGGATTGTCGGCAAAAGCAACGAGACGGAGTGCAAATTTAAGCGGCCAGTTTGTCACGATATGCGCTCGGGCTCTCCCCGAACATGTTCGTGAATGCCCGAGTGAAGGCGGCTGGTGACTGGTAACCGATTCGCCCGGCAACCTCTTGCACCGAGATGCGTCCCTCGCGGAGCAGCGCACATGCCTTCTGCAACCGCCACTCCGCCAGATAGGTTAGCGGGCCACAGCCAACCAGTTCCTGAAAGCGCGCCGCAAACCGGCTGCGTGACATGGCGGCTTCGCTTGCGAGCGCTTCGACCGTCCAATGCATTGCGACATCGCGGTGCATGGCCTGAATAGCGCGCGAAATCCTCGTGTCGCTGAGCGCCTCCATCAGTCCGGCGAGCTGCTGCGATTGGGAAGCGGATGAACGAACAGTTTCGATGAAGATGATTTCAGACATGCGGCGTACGACGGCAATGGAGCCCGGATTGTCATCAGCCATCTGCCGCGCCATCAGGCGTAGGGCCTCGTCAAGCCAGAACGTCGAACTGCGCATGCTCGCGCTGACATGGATCAGGCTGGGCAGTGACCGCAACAATGGATGGTCACTGCCTTCCGCGAATGTGAAATGCCCGCACATGAGCTGGGTGGCGGCATTTTCGCAGCCACGGCCAACCACAAACAGCGGGCCTCCCGAATAATCATTGTCTTCCATGACCCGCTCCAGCCCGACCGGCTTGCGCTCGGGTGTGTCGGAGATGACATGCGCCGCACCGGCCGGGACGAGGATCAGATCGCCCTGTCGCAGGTGGATCGGCGCTTCCTCTCCCGCGCGGACCCAGCATTGGCCTTGCATGGCGTAATGAAAACGAATGGCCGAGGCGTAATTCGGCACGCCAATCGACCACGGGCTGTTGAAGCAGGTTCGGAAATAGAACTGGCCTTGCAATGAGAGGGAATCGAGAATGTCGCTCAGCAAGTCCATCGGTGCACTCCAGCGGGTCTGTTGGGCAGGCGGGGCCAGCCAATCAGCCGGCCCCAAACCCGCCTCAGAAATTCCAGAGGACGCCCGCCAGTACCTGGTGGCGATCCCAATCACCGCCATCGTTGCCGAGGTCCGAGTATCGGTATTCGATCCGTGTGCGCAGATTGTTACCGAACCCGTATTCAAAGCCGCCGCCAGCAAGCCAGCCATCGGCGTTGTCCTTGTCGCGAAGGGTCGGTTGACCTGCCTCGGTCAGGGTCGCCTCTACGCGGCTGTTCTGGTAGCCGCCGCGAAGGTAGAGCAAAGCGTTATCGGCAACGAGATAGCCGGCACGGCCGGTGAATTCGAAAGTGTATTCGGGGTCGAGTTCGATCGAACCCGATGCATTGCCGAACTGCAGATCGTCTTCTGCTCCAACACCAATGGCCGCTTCGATGCCAACCCGCACCTTGGGAGTTGCGGCGTAATCGTATCCGGCGAAAAGCTGGAAGTAGGCTGCATCCTGATTCAGCTCGTCAGGGAGGGCTACGCCGTCCGCGAGATCGGGGCCGATTTCGTCGCGGCTATAGCCGGCGGCTGCCCCGACATACGGACCTTCGAAGTTTTCGGCCTGGGCGGGGTTGGCAAAAACGGCAAAGGCGAGCGGTGCGATCAGCAGCGCGCCAATTCGAGTATTCATTGTCATTCCTTTCTCAATCGCGCCATCATCGTGCGCTCGAAAGGGATCGGTATTGTCGGACGATATGCAACGCCGTGACGCGCGGTAAGGACAGCTTGCAAATCAACCGGGACGATCGGCAAAGAACGCGCTGTCAGAGCGCGGACTGGACGACGGGCCTGATCAAGGCTGCTCTTTGCTTCAGGCCTGATCCGTCAAGGCCGGATAATCGCAATATCCGCGTTCTTCCCCGGTGTAGAGCAGGGTGTAGTCCGGCTTGGCGAGGGGGTGCCCTTCGCGCAGGCGACGCGGCAGGTCGGGGTTGGCGATAAAGGCCCGCCCGAATGACACGGCCTCGGCAGCGCCCTGTTCGATCAGCGCGCAGGCTTTTTGCGCGTCCAGCATGTTGTTGGCGATGACCGCTCCGGGGAAATGCCTGCGGATCGTTGCCAGCGTGCCGGGGCATTCGTCCCCCATGTCGACAACGTGGAGATAGGCGAGCCCGCGCTTCCCCGCTGCCTCGATGAAGGGGGCGAATGTCTCCCAGGGCGAAGCGGTGTCCATGCCGTTGTAGCCATTGCCCGGCGATATGCGGAAGCCCACCCGATCCGGTCCGATGGCAGCGGCAATCGCGTCGAGCACCATCAGCGGGAGACGGGCGCGGTTTTCGGCTGATCCTCCGAATTCGTCGGCGCGCCGGTTGCTCGCGGGGTTGAGGAACTGGTTGATCAGATAGCCGCTGGCACAATGCAGCTCGATCCCGTCGATCCCTGCGGCCCGGGCGTTGCGGGCTGCGGTAGCAAACTCCTGCGCGATGGCTGGAAGCTCCTCTGCCGTCAGTGCCCGCGGCACCGGGGTGGCCACCGGCGTTCCGTCAGGGCCGGGGACTTTGGCCGGGCAGGGCAGCGCGCTCGGTGCGATGATGTCCGCTTCGTATCCCCGATTGGCAGGCACCACCACGCGGCCGCAATGCATCAGCTGCATCGTGATCAATCCGCCCTGCCCATGGACAGCGTCCGCCACCTTGCGCCAGCCTTCGATCTGGGCGGCGGAGTGGATGCCGGGTGTGCGCCAATAGCCTTTCCCGGCAGGGGAGGGCTGCACCCCCTCGGTAATGATCATTCCGGCACTGGCGCGCTGGCTGTAATAGCGGACCATGATATCGCTGGGGACATCGTCCGGGCCGGCGCGATCGCGGGTCATCGGCGCCATGACAATGCGGTTGCGGCAGGCCAAGGTGCCTAGGCTGAGCGGAGAAAAAAGAGCGTCGTGCATTCGAAAATAGATACCGCACCGGCATTGAAATGGCCATATGCGTTGTATAGGATCACAAAAATTACGCATTTAGGGGAAGTCGATGAAATACCCGTTTGAAGGAAAGGTGGCGATCGTCACCGGGGCGAGCGGCGGAATTGGCCGCGCATCGGCGCTGATGTTCGCCGCATCGGGCGCCAGCGTGGTCGTATCGGACCTGCAGGACGAGAAAGGCCAGGAAACGGTCGATCTTATCACCGCTGCTGGCGGCACGGCGATTTTCCAGCATTGCGACGTGTCTGACGAAGCGCAGGTCAAGCAACTGGTCGCGGCGGCTGTGACCAATTTCGGCGGCCTCGATTTCGCGCATAACAACGCCGGGGTGAACCGGCCGGGCAGCAACGAATGGCAGACCGCCGACTGGAGCCTGTCGCTCAACGTCAACCTGTCGGCGGTGATGTACTGCATGCGTGAAGAGATTGCGGCGATGCAGGAGCGTGGCGGCGGTGCCATCGTCAACACCGCCTCGGTCAACGGGCTGGTCGGCAATCCCAGCCAGCCAGGGTATGTCGCCAGCAAGCACGGTGTGGTGGGCCTTACCCGGTCTGCGGCCCTGCGCTTTGCCAAGGAAGGCATCCGGGTGAACGCGGTGTGTCCGGGCGTGGTCGATACGCCGATGGTGGAAGCGATTTCGAGCATTCCGCAATATCGTGAGGCGATCGAGAAGATGACGCCGATGGGACGCATGGCCCAGCCAGAGGAGATCGCGGGCGCGGTGCTGTGGCTGTGCTCCGACCAGTCGAGCTTTGTGACGGGGCACCCGCTGGTCATCGATGGCGGGGCGACGGCGATCTAGCCAGCCGACTGTTGGTGGCACATGAAAAAGGGCCGGAGAGGATAACCCCTCCGGCCCTTTTCTATGTCAGGTTGATGCTGTCGATCAGAAGGTGAATTCGACATTCACCCCATAGGTCGCCGGATCACCGAAGATGATCTGGCCAAAGCCCAGCTGACCGTAGTCGATACCGCGCGAGACATATTCTTCGTCGAAGATGTTCTTGCCCCAGAACTGGACCGAGAATTCCGGTCCGCCGCCCAGCGATACGCCGTCAAGACGCAGCTGCGCGTTGAACAGGCTGCGGGCTTCGGCAGCGGTTTGCTGCTGGAACGGAGCGCTCAGCGGGTTGGGGAAGAACGGAGTTTCCGAAGTGTAGCTCCAGCCGAAACGGGCTGTCAGGCGGGTGTCGCCCGATCCGATGTAATCGGAATAGGTGATCCCGGCATTGGCGGTGTAATCGGGCGAGTTGCCCGGAGTTACGATCGAAGCGATGTTCTGGACCGTTCCCGTCACGTCGGCGCCCGGGAAGTCTTTGACGCTCTTGTCGACATACCCGAACGCGCCGTCGATCCGCAGGGCATCGGTGACTTCGATCGTGCCTTCAAGCTCGACGCCGAGGTAGTTGATCTTGCCCGCGTTGACCACCTGCGTGCCGAAGCTGCCGCCACCCTGGATCGGGATCGGAACGGTCGATTGCAGGTCCTTGTAGACGTTGTAGAACACTGCGGCATTGAGCCGGACCGGACCGAACTGGCTCTTGGCGCCAACTTCGAAAGCGTCGATCTTTTCCTCGTTGAACGGGATCAGGCCGACGGCTTCGTTGATGTTGGCAGTGGTCGGATCGTCACCACGGGTCGACTGGCGCAGGTTGAACCCGCCCGAACGATAGCCGCGTGATGCCATGGCATAAACGTTGAGATCGGGATTGACCTGATAGTCGATCGTGATGTGACCGGTCGGTTCGGAGAAGCTGGCGCTTTGCGTGTTGAGCGCGATGTCTTCAGCCGAGGTGAAAGGCGTGGCGCCGTTCTGGGTCCGGACAACCGATTTTTCGTCCCAGCTGTAACGCAGGCCCAGCGTGATCGCGAGCGGAGCGTCAGGACCGCCCGGACGCAGCGTGCCCTGGCCGTAGATGGCGTAGGACTGACTGTCGATCGCATAGCCAAGCGTCGAAGATTGCGCGACCGCGCGGTAGCGGGCCGGGTTCGCTGCCTGGAAGACCGGGCTGAGCGGGCCGAAGTTGGAAAAGACCGTCTGGTTGGTATCGAGGACGAAGGCGAAGGTCTGAGGGTTCACCTCGCTGCCGCTTTCCTCGAAGTAGAAGCCGCCGAGAACCCATTCGAATGCCGTGCCGGAGCCGCCGACAATTTCGAGTTCCTGGCTAAACTGCTCCTGTTCGCGATCGTTCGAGATCTTGAACAGTGGCTGGGTGGTGGTCGGAACGGGCGAGTTGGCGACAAAGTCGATAATGCCCTGCGGCGTTCCGGCAGGGAATACGAAAGGCAGGAAGCCCTCGGCTGCTGTGCCGGCAAAACCGTTGAACAGAGTGCTGGTGTTGAACAGCGCGCCCTGAATCGTTCCGACCCCGTCGAGATCGCCGCTCTGGATAGTGTTGTCCCACCAGCGGAATGCGGTGGTCGACCGGATGGTGACCGTGTCCAGATCGAGCTCGAGGCGGGTCATGTTGCCATAGACTTTGTCGTTCGAAAGTCCGGCATCCTGCAGGCAGATGCTGTCAAGCCGCGACAGCGAAACGCTGTTGGACGGGGCTCCGCATTGCGGCTCAAGCGCGGTTGCGCCAGCCAGATAGGGGCCGACCGGAGCAGGCTGCACCTGGCTGAAGGTGTTCCCGTTCAGGGTCACGTTGGGGCGAAACACCCCGTCTCCAACCGCCGAAAGCTGCGCAGCATGCGGCACAGCGTCGATCGTGGTGTAATCGAACACATTGGTCAGCATGAGCTTGTCGCCAAGGTCTGCTTCGAATGCCCAACGCGCGCCGAAGGTCTTGTTGCTGCCCGGATCGCGGCTGTCGCGCGGTTCAAGCAGGTTGTCGACGACGCCGTCGCGCTGGTCGAACATGACGCCCAGCGTCATGCGCACGCCGCCAAGGTCGCCCGAATTCAGGATCGCACGTCCGTTGATTTGATCGTAATTGCCATAGCCCATGCGGACCTTGAGGCTGGCGTCATCCGACGGACGGCTGGTGATGTAGTTGATCGCGCCGCCAGTCGTGTTGCGGCCGAACAGCGTGCCTTGCGGACCGCGCAGGACTTCGATCCGCTCGATATCGGCGATAGCGAAAGACGCTGCTGCGGAACGGGCAAGATAGACGCCGTCAAGATAGATGCCGATCGGCGAATCAAAGCCGAGTGCTTCGTCAGCGGAGGTCGGGATGCCGCGAATGGTGACGACGGCTGCGGTGGCGTTGGTGGTGCCGCCATTGACCGAAACGTTGGGAGCGATCGCCGCAAGATCGGTTGTTTCCGAAATGCCGAGCAGCTCGACCGTCTCTCCCGTCACCGCCGTGATGGCGATCGGGGTTTTCTGGAGGTCTTGCTCGCGCTTGTTAGCGGTGACGAGAATGACGTTGTCATCACCCTCCGCCTGCTCGCTGTCCTGCGCCAGAACCGGGGTCGCGCCCATTGCCAGCAAGCTCGTGCCGAGCAGCAGCCGGGACGCATTGCGACTGATCTTCATTAATTCCCTCCCTCAAAAACGCATTTTTGCATTGTTATGCGTGGTAGATCGCCGAAATCGTAACAAATGTCAATTTAGATTACGCATAATGCCGATTGAAAAATGCAGCAGGCCAATGCTGCGTAAAATCACGCGCAAATTTCAGCATATTCTTTGGGTTTTCGTGCCTAGGCGGCGTTGTCCCAAGGGTGCGTATTGGTGCCACGCACGACGTAGCGACCGTTCACACGCTTCTGGAATTCACCCGCCCGCGCGCGCGGATTGAAGAACTGGCGGTACCAGATTCGCACCTTGTCGAACGGTCCGTCGCCTTCGACCATCATCGGATTGAGGCAGGGGCGCTTGTTCGCCCAGATTTCGAAATCCTGCGCAAACGCGTCGACGCCGGCTTCTTCGTAGCCTGCGGCAAGCGCGCGGTCTTCTTCGGTCGGCTCGGTGTTCTGCACCTTGACCGACAGGCCGTACCAGACCTTGACCTTGCCATCCTCGACCGGGGTGTGGGCGATCAGCATGAGTGAAGGGAATTCGCCGATCATTTTGGACTGCAGGATGCCCGGACCAGTGTACCACGTGTCGTTGGTCATCGGCTCACCGCCGTCCGCGGCCAGCGTCTTGTGTCCTGCCGACAGGATCTGCCGCGCCACGTGCCCTTCGAATTCGTTTTCGAACAGCTCCATGTTGAGCGATCCGTGGACCGGTTCGAGGTGGCCCTTGTCGCAGATGTTGTCGATCACTTCCTGCGGGTGGCTGTCCAGTTCGCCAAGGCAGCGGACATTCCAGTTCACCCATGCCGGTTCGCCATAGCCTTCGAATTCGGGCAGCTCATAGTCCGGCTCGCCGCCTTCCTCGTCATACCAGAACCAAAGGCAGCCGGCGCGTTCGACCAGCTTCTTGGTCGAAATGCAGGCGCGCTTGGGCGGAGCCTTGGGGGAATAGGGGATGTCGTCGCACTGGCCATCCGGGCCAAAGCGCCAGCCGTGATAGGGGCAGCGGATGCTGTCGCCCTGAACGTGCTCACCATCCTTCACGACATAGGACGTGGTGTTCTTGGCAAGGTGTGTGCCCATGTGCGGGCAGTAGGCGCCGACCAGATGCGGCTTGCCCGATGCCCCGCGATACAGGACGAGATCTTCGCCGAAAAAGCGCACGGCCAAAGGCGTCTGCGTCGCATCGCTCGACAGGCCGATCATGAACCAGCCCCGAGGGTAGGTGAAGTCACCCAGGTTGTATTCTGCCGTCGTCGCCATTTCCCGTCCTCTCCGCGAATCTGTCTTTTCAGATCCCCGAAGCACTTTGCCACCGCAAATCGCGGCGGGCAAGGGAATTGAGCTTTGCTATGCGTAAAAAAGTAAGCAAGCTTCTACGCAAATGTTATCCGGACCCCGTTATCCGCACGATCCGCGCATTATATTTGAGGGTCTTCACCGCAATCGAGGTTTCGACGTGATGCACGCCGTCAATCGAGAGAATCTGTTCCGATGAGATTTCGTGGAGGCGATCCAGCTCGTTGAACAGGCAAATTGCGGTGATGTTGAACCGCCCCATCGTCACCATCACAGCGTTGATGGTGTCGAGCTCCGCAATCCGGGATGCAACCTCGCGCACGCGGTCGACATCGACCTGCGCCCCGATGAAGGCCATCTTGGTGTTGTCCGCCAGTTCGAAGCTGGTGATGGCCGTGAACGCGATCAGCCCTTCTTTCTGCAACCTGCGGATGCGGCCGCGCACCGTTCCTTCGGTGACGCCAAGGTCGGCTGCGATCTTGCGGTTCGAAGTTCTTGCGTCCTTCGACAGGATTTCGATCAGCTGGCTGTCGAGTTCGTCGATCTGGGGCTGGGTCACGATGCTTCCCTCGCTTCGATCGGGGCGACGTCGAATTTGTATTTGAGTATGTCCACCGCAATCGCGGGCAGCATGGACCGGATCCCCGACACGCCCGAAAGCCGTTTGAGCATGAGGTCCGACAGATCGTCATAGTCCTTGAGAGCGACGAGCATGTCGATGTCATAACGCCCCGTCACCAGGTGGACGGCGAAGACTTCCGGGATCTTGGCAAGGTCTGCGGCGACATCGGCAGCAGCGCGGCCTTCAACTTCGACCGCGACCTGCATCAGCAAATTGTAGCCATGCGCGGAAAAGTCCGAGACCGCGACAACTCGCAGCTTGTTGGCGTCTTCCATCCGCTTGATCCGGGTGGAGACGGTAGCAGCGGTAAGCCCCAGCTTCATCGCGATCTGCTGGTTGGTCGCACGCCCGTCTTCCCGCAATTCCGCGATGATGGAGCGATCGATGTCGTCGATTTCGAAATTGCCTGTCATTGATTACCGTAACTGCCGAAATTCTCGGCTGCAGGAAAGCGTCTGGTGCGAGCTATCGTCAATTCGTTTGCTCCTCGTGCAGCGACTTGCGGTCCGCTTCCAGCGACAGCGCGCCGCGCCACAGCAGCAGCGCGCCCAGCAGGCCGACGGGCACAACCACCGTCAGCGCCATGCGAAGGCCCTGGGCACCTTCGCCGAAAGCCTCGCTCAAAACGCCCGCCAGCCACGGGCCGATGACATAGCCAAGCAGGTTCACCGCCAGCATCGCGATCGCCGTGCCGGTCGCGCGCATCCTGTCAGGAAGGACATATTGCAGGCCTGCGTAGATGCCGACTGCCCAGCCTCCGCCGAACAACCCTGCGGGCAGCGCCCACAAAAGCGCGACCGTAAGGCTTTGCGCCCAGACCGTGGCAACGACAACGCCTGTCGCAACCGCCAACCCGATGGCGGATAGGACCAGCATTCGCGCATAGCCGTTCTTTGCAATCCGGTCTGCCAGAGCGCCGAACAGCATCGCTCCGATCATTCCTGGAATGACGAAGGCACCGCCGAACGCACTGCCCGCCTCGGCCATCGAAATGCCGTAGTTGCGGGAAAACAGCGTCGGCCCCCAGAAACCGAAAGCGATGCCCGAAAGCACGCCAATACCCATCCCGAACATCATGCCGCGATAGCTGCGCAGCCGCACCAGCTGCCGGGCGAGCGGGACAAACGGCAACCGCGCCGTCGCGGCTTCGGTCCTCGGCGGCTCGCGCACGATCAGCCATGCGACCGCGACAATCGCCAGGCCGATGGCCCCGAACAGCTTGAATGCAAACCGCCAGTCATGCACTTCGGCGATGGCAGGGCCGGCTCCGTATCCGAGCATCTGTCCGAAATAGACCGCCAGAGCCATCACCGCGAATGCCTTGCCGCGCTGATCGGCCATGAAATAGGCGGCAATCACCGAATAGGCGGGCGCCTGGAATGCCGCTTCGCCCACGCCCACGCCGATGCGCGCGGCGGCCAGCGTTGCCGGGCCGGTCGCGTATCCGGAAAGGATCGTGAATGCACTCCAGATCACGCAACCGGCAACGATGATCCGGATGCGGTTGGCGCGGTCGGCATAGATCGCGATGGGGATCGCCAGCGTCGAATAGAACACCGCGAAAGCCGGGCCCATCAACAGGCCCATGAACCCGTCCGAAACCCCGAACTCGGCCTTGATCGGATCGACCAGCCCCGCCAGCAGAAAACGATCTGCATGATTGAAGATGGCAATGCCCAGCAGCAGGATCAGGACGATCCATTTGTTGGGCAGGGCAGGCCGTGCTGCGGGATCGGTTTGGTTCATGCTCTAATCCCTCATCAACATGCCGCCGTTGACGTGCCACACCTGTCCATTGATCCAGCTGCCGTCGTCGGATGCGAGAAATGCCACCATTGCCGCAATGTCATCGGGCTTGCCCAGCCGCTCGTGCGGAACATGGCGCAATGCCTGTTCGACCTGCTGATCGGTCATGTGGATCTTGACCGCTTCGGTCAGCACCACGCCGGGGCAGATGACGTTGGAGCGGATGCCCTTCTTCCCCCACTTGCTGGCCACATGGCGGGCAAGCGCGTGGATTGCGTTCTTCGTCATCGGATAGGCGACCTGCCACGGGCTGCCCCCTGCCGCCGCACCTGAAGAGGTGTAGATCATCGCTCCGCCGCCCTGTTCCAGCATCACTGGCAAGGCGGCCTGGGTGGCGATGAAATGGCTCTTGGCGTTGATCGAGAAGCTGCGGTCGAGCACATCGAGCGAGCAATTGAGCGCGTCGATATCGCCTTCCGTACCGCCGGCAAGGTTCGAATGGTAGAAATCCAGCCGGCTGAATTCAGCGAGTGCCGCATCGACAATCGCTTTCTGGCTCTCGGGCGAGGTCCCGTCGAGGTCCACGCCGATGGCCTTGCCGCCGTCCTTGCGGATCTGGTCGGCCACGCTGCGTGCCCAGTCGCCTTCGATATCGCCGACAACGACGCTGGCGCCCTCGGCCGCGAGGCGCACCGCAGTCGCAGCGCCGATACCCCGGCCTCCGCCTGCGACGATCCCGACTTTGCCTGACAAACCTCTCATCATGCTATTCCTTCCGGTATTTTGCCGAACCAGGGGGCTGCCCGTTCGAGCTGTCCGGCCAGTCGCAGAAGGCCAGCCTCGTCTCCGTATCGGGCGGTGAACATTGATCCGATCGGCAGTCCATCGCGGCTCATGCCGAGGGGAACCGACATGCTCGGCTGTCCTGTAGCGTTGAACAGCCCGGTGAATGCAGTGTGCGCTCCCACCGCCTGACCCCAGGCGGCAAAGTCGTCCTTGTCGAGATCGAACACGCCCAGCTTTGGCGGAGGATCGGCCAGAACGGGCGACAAGATCACGTCGTAATCGTCCATGAAGCGAGCGACCGCGACGGCGATTTCCTGCAAGGTCACATTGGCCTTGGCGACCGCCGTTCCGGGCACTTGCTGGCCGTATCCGTAAAAGCCCAGAGTGATCTTCTCGAGCGTTTCGGGACTGATCGGCAGGCCTGTGGCTGCCGCCCTTTCATCCAGATCGCTGGCGAGCGCGGTCGAAATGAGCGCGAAATTCGCGGCTCCCATTGCGGCTGCGTCTACTTGGGGCGAGGCCTCCTCGACATGATGGCCGAGGGATTCGCACAGGCGCGCGGTTGCCAGAACCGCGTCCTTCACTTCCTGCGCAACGGGCGCTCCCGAAATCGGGGTGAGCATCAGCGCGATGCGCAACTGGCCCGGATCAGCCCCCACTTGCGACAGAAAGCTGCCTGGCGGCTCCGGCGCGGAATAGCGCGAGCCCGGCTCGATCCCGGCTGTCGCGTCGAGCAGCGCCGCGCTGTCTCGGACGGAGCGGCTGATCGCGCCATTGGTCGAATTGCCGCCCCAGCCTTCGGTGCGCTGCGGCCCCATCGGCACGCGCCCGCGACTGGGCTTGAGCCCGAACAGGCCGCAATTGCTTGCCGGGATGCGGATCGATCCGCCGCCGTCGCTGGCATGCGCAAGCGGGATCACGCCTGCGGCCACCGCCGCTGCCGCGCCCCCGCTGGACCCGCCCGCGCTGTGAGCAAGGTTCCACGGGTTGCGCGTCGGCCCTTCGGCCAGGCTTTCGGTGGTTCCGGTCAGGCCGAATTCGGGTGTTGTCGTCTTCCCGAAGATCACCAGCCCCGCCGCTTCGTGCCGGTTGACCAGTTCCGAGGTAAAATCCGGCCTGTAATCATTGTAGAACCGGCTGCCCTGACCCGATCTCTGCCCCGCGATGTGCATGTGCAGGTCCTTGATCAGGAAAGGCACGCCGCGAAACGGCCCGTCGGGCAATCCCGCCGCGATCCTTTCGCGGGCATAGTCGAACAATTCCTGCGCGATGAAGTTCAGCCGCGCGTCCTGATCCTGTGCGCGCGTGATCGCCGCTTCCAGCAGCTCAAGCGGAGAAACCTCGCCATCGCGCACCAGCGCGGCTAGCGACAGGGCATCGTGGCTCGCATAGTCCGGTAGCGCTGCCTTGGCCGCTGATGTCATCGTGCCCAATCCTCCCGCCGCAATGGCGACCCCTGTCATGGCTGCCGCCCTGATCGCCTCGCGGCGCGAATGGCTCATTCAGCCGAACCTGCGCCGTCCTCGACATAGAACTGCTTGTACCAGCTGCGGAACTTGCCGATCGGACCGTCTCCGTCGCAGACGAGCGCGTTGGGCAGGTATTTTTGCCGATCCCACACGACCTTGTCCTGATCGAACTGCTTGCAGATGTCCTTGATGATCGCGCGCGCGGCACCGCCGGCGGGCCCCTCCTTCTGGGCCTTCGGCTGGGTGAAGCAGAAGCGCGAGACGGCGTGATCTTCATCAATCGGCGTGATGCAGGCGACCAGCAGCGTTTCGCAAATCCCGGTGAAGCGCGTGTAGCTTTGGCCCGGCCCGATGTTGCGATAGGCGATTTCGCCTTTGACCATGCCTTTGGGCGTGCCCAGGTTCAGGAACAGTCGCGCCCCGCGCCGATGATCGCCGGTGCCCCAGTCGAAGTCATAATCGGGCATGTCGGCGGCGCCGTGGATGTATTTGAAGTGGGCCGCGTCCACGCCGTTTTCGGCCATGTTCTGCAGCGATCCCCAAACATCCCATTCGAAGATGTCATAATCGGTCCATTCGGGATCGGTTGCTTCCTTGACGTGCTCCACTTCCCACATCGGGTCTGCACCCTTGGGATGGTACCAGAACCAGATCCAGCGGTTGGCTTCGGTAACGTGCCATTGCTTTTCACAAGGCCGCTTGACCTGCGGAGGAATGCGGGTGGCATAGGGGATCGTTTCGACCACGCCTTCGCCGTTGTATTGCCACGAATGGAACGGGCATTCGATGTTGTTGCCCGTCACCTTGCCGCCGTAACCCATATGCGCGCCGAGATGGCGGCAATAGGCATCAAGCATGCGGACCCCGCCGTCTTCGCCGCGCCAGATCACGAGATCGGTCGAGAAATAGCGCAGTGGCTTCACCTCGCCGATCTTCAGATCGGACGACAGCATCGCCGGATACCATCCGTAGGGATAGCCGATATCGAGATTGCGCTCCTTGATGCTCGCACGGTTCTTGGGCTCGCTGCGGCGCCACTCGAGCAATTCTTCCTTGCTCATGTTTTCGAGCATTTGCCACACCAGCACAGGGGCGGTGCGAGCATCGGTTGCACTATCCATCTTTGCGTCCATTTCGGCTGCGGGGACTGTCATATCGCTTTCCTCAATTGGTCCCGGCGGCGAGGGGTTGTCTCTCGCACGCGGCAAAGTCAGTTCGGAGCAGACTTCCCATCTCCGTCACTTTTCCAGCCCGAAAACCCTGATCGCGTTTTCGCGCAGGAATTTGGGCCACACCTCGTCCTTGAACGGCACGTTGGGCATGTCGCGCATGATCCTGTCGAGGCTCAGGCCCATCGGGAAATACCCGGCGTAGATGATCTTTTCGGCGCCGCGCGTGTTGGCGTAGTCGACGATTGCCTTGGGGTAGTGCTTTGGCGCAAAGGCCGAGGTCGAATAATACAGGTTCGGATATTTGAGCATCAGCTTCACCGCGAGCTCTTCCCACGGCTCCGCACCGTGACGCATCACCAGCTTGAGTTCGGGGAAATACCAGCACACCTCGTCGATCCGTTCGACTTTCTGGGTGTCCATCGGGATCCGCGGCCCCGGCACGCCCGCATTCACACAGAACGGAATGTCGAGCTCGCAAGCGAGGGCGTAGAAGGGGAACATGTATTTGTGATCGATCGCCACCTGCGGCAGCGTTCCGGCCGGAAAGCAGCTGAGCGCCGATAGCCCGACTTCGGCATGGATCCGGCGAATGCGCCGGATTTCGTCGACTCCGCCGTTGGGATCGATGGGCAGGTCGAAGAAAAAGCGGTCGCCAAACCGTTCCTTTGCCCGGCGCGAAGTCTCGTTGTCGTTCCAGCCGACCAGCGCGCGCTCCACCCCGTTGGCGTCCATCTGTTCGACCACCCATGCGGTGTAGTCATCCTGCTTGCCGCTCGCCGGGATATCCTTGAACATGTATTGCGCGGGCATCGAAAACTGTTCGAGCGTCTGCTTGTCCTTGATCAAGGGGCGAAAGCTGGCGAACCATTCGCCGCGGTCTTCCGCCTCCGGAATCCCGAGCATGCAGTCGATGATGCCGATGTCCTTGGGCATTCCTGATCCCTGAGCCATCAGGTCAATTCCTTTCCGATTTCGTTCCAGCGCGCCCGCAGCGCGATCTTGTCGACCTTGTCGAGATGGTTGCGGGGCAGCGGCTGATCGAGAAACGCGACCTTGGCCGGGGCCTTGTACCGCGCCAGTCTGTCGCCCACATGCGCGATCACGGCGTCTTCGGTCAGGCCATCCGCCCGCACCACCGCGACCAGCAATTCGCCGAGCCGATCATCGGGTATTCCGAAAGTCGCGCATTCGGAAATCTCGGGCATCTCGGACAGCACCCGCTCCACCTCGGCGCAGTAGATGTTTTCCCCGCCCGAAATGACCATGTCCTTCTTGCGGTCGACGATGAAGAGATAGCCTTCGTCATCGAGATAGCCGACATCGCCGGTGTGCAGCCATCCGTCAGCGGACAGCACTTCGGCGGTTTCGTCGGGCATTCCCCAATACCCCTGCATCACCTGTGCGCTGCGGACGACAATCTCGCCCGCTTCGCCGCGTGGCAATTCCGATCCGTCGGGCGCCTCGACCCGCATTTCGACCAGCGGCACGACGCGCCCGGCAGACGCCCGCTTGCGCAGGAAATCCTCGCCCACCGCCATCGCCACCGTGCCGGTTGTCTCCGTCAGGCCGTATCCCGTCCCCATGACAGCCTGCGGGCAAAGTTCGCGCATTCCGTCGAGCAGGTTGATCGGCAAGGCCTGACCGCCGGTTCCGATATTGGTCAGGCTGGACAGGTCCACGGCATTGGCCTGTGCTTCGCGCAGCATGTCCCACAGCATGGTGGGTACGGCCGAAAACATCGTGATCTTTTCATCCGCAATCGCGCGGGCGGCTTCCTTCGCGTCCCATTTGGGTAGGATCACGATTTTCGATCCTGCCACCAGCGGAGACAGGAACGATGCACCCATCCCCGAAATGTGGAACAGCGGATAGACCAGCAGCACGGCCTGGCGCGGAATGCTGGCGAGCAGTTGCTCCACCGGAATGCCGTATTGGCGCGCGGTGTTGTGCAGCACCATCATTCCGGCCATCTGCATGCTCATGATGCCGGTGATGACGTTGCGATGGGTCAGAACCGCGCCTTTTACCCGGCCCGTGGTGCCTGAAGTGAACAGGATCGCAGCCGGATCGTCCGGCCTTGCCGGGGCAGGGGGTGTGAAGCTGGCTCCGGCGGGCGGAAAATCCGCCGCTTCGATAATGCGCCCCTGATACCCGCCTTCGCGCAGCAGTTCTGCCCTGTGTTCATCGCTGAGCACAATCTTCGCGTCGACTGAGCCGACTGCTGCTGCCAGTTCATCGGGCGAACCGCGGCTGTTGATCAGCGCAACCACTCCGCCCGCGCGGACCACGGCCATATAGCCGATCAGCCATTCAGCGCGATTGCGCATGCAGATCGCGACCCTGTCGCCCGGTTCGATTGCAAGCGTGGCGGCAAGCGCGTCGCGCAAGGCAAAGGCCTGCGCGAAGGTGATGCGGCGATCGCCTTCGACAATGAAGACCTGGTCGCCATGACGCTGCGCGCTGGAGATGAACTGGTCGAGGTTCTGGGGCGCATTGGCGAACCGCTTGATCCCGTCGACGCTGGCCAGTTCGAATGGCGAGCCCGATGCGGTGATTGCATCAAGGATCGGGTCGGATGCGCTCATGCCCAGTCCCCTTAGTAAACCGCTGCCGGGTTCTTTTGCGGCGGGCTGCCCAGCATCTCGCGGTAGCTTGGCCGGTCTTTGCCGCGATCGGAAATGCCCAGCTCCTTGGCGATTTCCGCAGCAATGTGGACTCCGCCGGAAAGCTCGTCACGATTGGGCGCGCGATCGATCGCGTCAAGGATGTGCGCGGTGAATTCCGGGTTCTCCGCCGTTTCGATGAAATCCTTGTATTGCTCAGGATTAGTCTGGCTCGCGATCTTCGATCTCTCGGTGATCAGCGGGCCCATCCAGATCGAGACGGCAACAACGCCGGTGCCGCGCAGGTCATGCTCCATATCATGCGCCAGCTTGTCGACACCGGCCTTTTGCGCGCCATAGGCCGGGCCGTGCATGTAGCAGCTCGCGCCGAAAGACGATCCGAAGGCGATCAGGCCGCTACCCTGAGGCACCATTATCTTCGCCGCGTGCCAGCTGGCGACATAGGCGGAGCGCAAGCCGACATCGAGAATGCCTACGGCGTCGAGTTCCTTTTCCCAGAACGGCTTTTTCTCGATCAGCTGGTGGTGGATGTAGGTGGCGTTGTTGACCAGCATGTCGAGCCGGCCTTCGTCGCGCGCGATCCGGGCGAACAGGTCGGCGATCTGTTCGTCATCGGAATGGTCGCACTGTACCGGAACACCGCGCCCGCCGAGTGCGGTCACGTTCTGCGCGGTTTCCTCAAAGGTGCCGGGCAGGACCGATCCGTCCCACCCCTTGGCGCTGCCGGGGGAGGTTGTCCTCCCGGTCACATAGACGGTATAGCCCAGTTCGCCGAGGCCGCGGGCAATGCCTGCACCTGCCCCACGGCTCGCGCCGGTGACAAGTGCCACTTTCGAATCAGACATTGCGAATCCCTCCCAAGCTCACGCAAATCGATTATTTGAGCTGACAATAATCGCTATTTGCGAAATTGAAACCCTCAAAATTTGCGCATTCAGGCATCATCCGTGCCTTTTGATGATGATATCAATGGCTGTCGCGGGCGCTTCAGTCAAAATTTGCCTGTCCGCCGTCGAGCGGGATCGTGGCTCCAGTTAGATATCCCAGCTCCGGCTGGCACAGCGCGACGACGGCTTGCCCGATGTCTTCTTCGCACTCGCCGACACGGCGCAGCGGGATCGTCCGGAAGAACGCTTCGGCTTCGTCAGGGTTGTTTTCGATCCACCATTTGAGCCCGGGGCTCTTGGCGTGGGGCGCCAGCGACAGCACTCTGATGTTGTCCGTCCCCCATTCTGCCGCCGCGGCGCGGGTCAGGGGTCGCATGGCCTGCTTGATCGCGCCATAAGCCCCATAGCCCGCCATGTCCCAGCGGACCCCGGCGGAGGAGACCAGGTTGAAGATCACCCCGCCGCCCCTTTCGGCCATGCCGGGCTGCACCAGCTTCATCAGCCTGAATGCTGCGAGCGGGCCTGAACGGAATCCTGCCTCGAACGCTTCATCGGTGACTTTTGCCAGCTTCCCCATTGGAACTTGCTGGGCATTGTTCACCAGAATGTCGATCCCGCCGAAAGCCTCGCCTGCGCTGGCAACCGCGCGTTCGAGATCGCTGGCGTCACAGACATCGCCGCTCACGGACAGTGCTTTGCTGCCGCGCGCCCGGATTTCCGCTGCTGTCGCCTCCAGCTTTTCGAGGGTGCGGCCGAACAACACGACCTTCGCGCCGGCGGAAGCAAGGGCGAGCGCAATACCCTGTCCCACGCCCTGGCCGGCGCCGGTGACAAGTGCGATCTTGCCTTCGAGTGATGATTTCACGGCGAGCTCTCCCAAAATTCGTAAAATTCACTGTCTATGATTACGCAATCGGTTGACAAAACGCCAGAGGCATTCGACAAATGCGTTGGAGAGGAGCGAAAAACGTGTCCGCATTCGCAAAAGCATACAGCCCGCTTCAGATCGGGCCTCTGACCATGCGCAACCGCTTCATAAAAGCGGCGACCAATGAAGGAATGGCAAAAGGGGGCGTCGTCAGCAAGGGGCTGGCCCGTTTCCACGAAAAAGTTGCAGAGGGCGGAGCGGGGCTGACCACGGTCGCCTATTGCGCCACGTCAAAGGACGGTCGCACCTTTGTCGATCAGGCGACTCTGGATGACGATTCGGTCTCCGATTTCCGGGCGCTTACCGATGCCGTTCACAAGCACGGCGCGGCCGCCAGCGCGCAGATCACCCATGCGGGCAGCTTCACCTTCCTCGACAAGCGCACGCTTCAGACCAACAAGCCGCTGTCGTCCTCCGGCGGGTTCAACAAGGTCGGCGTGATGTCGGGCCGTTACTTCAAGAAGAAGATGGACGAAGTCGAAATCGCCGCGATGACACAGGAATTTGTCGCCGCCGCACGGCGTGCGAAAGAGGCCGGCTTCGACGCGGTGGAACTGCACATGGGGCACGGATACCTGCTCAGCCAGTTTGTCTCGAAACTCTATAACAAGCGCCGGGACCAATACGGCGGATCGATCGAGAAGCGGATGAATTTCCCTTCGGAAGTGCTGGGACGGGTGCTCGATGCGGTGGGCAAGGATCTGGCCGTCATCGTCAAATTCTCGATGACCGACGGGCCCAAGGGCAACACCATCGAAGACGGTGTCGCGGTCGCGCGGCGGATCGAGGCTGACGGCGCGCATCTGGCCGTTCTGTCCAACGGGATGAACGTTGAATCGATCACCGCCATGTTCGGCTCATCCTTGCCCAAGCGTGGGGCCCGCCCGTCCAATCCGATCCTGCGCATCGGCATGTTCCTGCAATCGCTCACCGAACCGCCGGAAGTCCAGTTCCGCGAGAATTACCTGCGCGAACTGGCGCTGCGGGTGCGTGGCGAGGTGTCGATGCCGCTTGCCTATCTCGGCGGGGTGCAAAGCCGCGAAGGGGTAGAGCAGGCGATGGATGACGGCTTTGACGCGATCGCGGTGGGCCGGGCGCTGGTCCACGATCCCGCCTTCATCAACCAGTTGCAGGCCGGCGCCGTCCAGCAATCTGGATGCACCGCCTGCAATCGTTGCGTCACCATGATGTACACGCCCGGAGGCACCAGCTGCATCCTCACACGCGATGGCATTGATCCGGCGCTCAACACCGTGGGAGCGGCGGCATGAGCGCGCCATTCACGGGCCGCGTCGCCATCGTCACCGGCGGCAGCGACGGCATTGGCCGCGCGACTTCGGAACTGCTCGCGGCAAAAGGCGCGCATGTCGTCGTGCTGGCGCGCAGTATGGACAAGCTGGAGGCCACCCGCGACGCGATCATCGAACAGCGCGGCAGCGTGGAGATCCACAGCATCGACCTGTCGGATGCGCAGGCCTATGCCGATCTCGTTGCCCGGATTGCGCATGCCCACGGGCGGCTCGATATGCTCGTGAACAATGCGATGAGCGTGCATTACGCGCCGCTCGACAAATTGAGCCTTGATCACTGGCGCAAGGATTTTGCCGTCAACGCCGATGCGGTGTTCGCCGGGACCAAGGCCGCGATAGCGGCGATGCGCAAATCGGGCGGGGGGAGTATCGTCAATGTCTCTTCCACCACCGCCATTCGCGCCGCACCGTTCATGACGAGCTATTCCGCCAGCAAGGCGGCGATGATCCAGTTCAGCGCCGTCGCCGCGATGGAGGTCGCACGCGACAATATCCGCGTGAACTGTGTCGTGCCGGGGCAGGTGCAGACCGCCGGAAACGAGGATTTCGCCCGCAAGGCCCCTGAAATCGCGGCCAAGACCGCGCAGGCGATCCCGATGGGGCGGGGCGGCACGCCGGACGAACTGGCCGAAGCAATCGTCTTCCTGCTGTCCGATGCCGCAGCCTATATCACCGGCGTGGCGCTTCCGGTGGATGGCGGCAAGTCGGCGCAGCTTTATCTGCCTTCATGAGCGGAAAGGCCCCTTCAGCCGGAGTGGCCGTGATCACCGGTGCGGCGAGCGGGATCGGTGCGGGTCTGGCGCGTCACGCGGTCATGCGCGGTATGGCGGTGGTTCTGGCAGATTGGGATGAAGCGGGCCTTGCCGCGATTGCTGGCGAACTATCAGGCGAGGTCGCCACACTGACGATCGATGTGCGAAAGCCGTCCGATCTCGAAGCCTTGGCTGATCTCGCCTATTCCAGGTTCGGGCAGGTGGACCTTGTCTTCAACAACGCAGGGGTGCTCTCCGCCGGTCTGGCGTGGGAATTGACCGCTGAAACATGGCAGCGGGTGATGGACGTTAACGTGATGGGCGTCGTCAACGGGATCAGGGCCTTCGTGCCGCGCCTGCTGCAAGCGGGCAGGCCGGCCCGGATCGTCAACACCGCATCGGTCGGCGGCTTCTTCGCCAACGGATTGATGGGCCCGTATTTCGCGTCAAAAGCGGCGGTGGTCGCGCTTTCAGAAAGTCTCGCTCATGATCTCGCGTCAGCGGGAGGCGGGGTCAGCGTTTCGGTGCTGGCGCCGGGTCCGGTCAACACCGGCATCCTGCGCGAAGAGGGCGGGGTCGGGGCGAAGACCATGATGGAGCGCATGCGCCAGCTCACCAAGCAGCACAGCGCCGATCCGGACAGCTATGCGGCGCTGATCTTCGACGGGATCGATCAGGGCCAATTCTGGATCGTGCCGCAACCCGAGGCGCTGGATGACCGGTTGAAGGCGCGGACCCGGATGATCCTTGATCGGCAATCCCCGGTTGCCGCAATGCGTAAGGAATGAAGCGAATGGAAAGCTGGGACAAAGAAGTCGATGTGCTGGTCGTCGGGTCGGGCGCAGGCGGGCTGCTGAGCGCGCTTGTCGCCGCCGAAAAGGGCGCATCGACGCTGATCATCGAGAAGGAAGCGCTGTGGGGCGGCACCTCCGCCACTTCGGGCGCGGGCATCTGGATCCCGGCCAGCGATCAGGCGCGGGCCGAAGGCTTTGACGACAAGCCCGACGACGCGTTCAAATATGTCCGCGCGCTGTCGGCAGACAATGTGCCCGATGCCAATATCCGGTCCTATGTCGAAAACGCGGCACATATGCTGCGCTGGATGGGCGAGCATACCGACATCACCTACTGCTCGTTCCCCTATCCCGATTATCACGCAGAAAACCCCGGCGGCAGCCCGACCGGCTACCGCACTCACATGCCGCTGCCGATGGACGGCAGGAAGCTGGGCAAGGATGTCGAAACGCTGCGGTTCGCATCACCGGCGGCCAGCCTGTTCGGCTATCTCAACTGGCATTTCGATGAAACCTACATCCTGCTGTTCCGGGCCAAAGGGTGGTGGTGGCACCTTACCAAGAGCCTTGCGCGGTACTGGTTCGACTGGCCGTTCCGTTTCAAGAGCGAGAAGGACCGGCGGCTGACGCTGGGCAATGCGCTGGCGGGCGGATTACGCATGGCGCTGAACAAGCGCGGAGTGCCGCTGTGGCTCGAAAGCCCGATGGAAAGCCTGATCGAAGAGGATGGCAAGGTCGTCGGCGCGGTGGTGCGCCGGGGCAAGAAGACACTCCGCATCGGCGCGCGCAAGGGCGTGATCCTTGCGGCTGGCGGTTTCGACAAGAACCAGGAAATGCGCGACAAGCACGCGCCGCTCTATCGCAACGCGCTCTATTCGGGCGGAACCGGCGGAAACACCGGCGACAGCATCCGGGCGGGCCAGTCGATCGGCGCGGAAACGATGAACATGCATTCGGCATGGGCCGCGCCGGTATTCTACGTGCCGGGCGAGGATCGCGGGCGGCTTTGCACGATCGAGCGCGCTCTGCCGGGCTGCATGATGGTCAACCAGAAGGGCGAGCGTTACCTCAACGAGGCAGCGAGCTATCACATCGTCGGCCAGCAGATGGCGCGGCGCGAGGCAGAACATGGCGATGCGAGCCCGAGCTGGTTCGTGTTCGATCACACCTATCGCCACAAATACCCGGTCGGCCCCTTGCTGCCGCTGCTGCCCGACTGGGCGCAGAACGGCATGGTCAGGTCGATTCTCAAGAAAGGGCGTACCGTCGCCGAACTGGCCGAGGCGATGGGGGCGGACCCTGCGGTTCTTGGTGCGACAGTCGAACGCTTCAACACCCATGCGGCCAAAGGCGAGGACCCCGACTTCAACCGGGGCGAAGCGGCATACGACAAGATGTATGGCGATCCCTCGGTCACGCCCAATCCGTGTCTCAAGCCGCTGGACAAGGGGCCGTTCTACGCCATGCCGATCTATCCGGGTGATATCGGCACCAATGGCGGGCTGAAAACTGACGATCGCGCTCGGGTGCTCAACACCGACGGCAAACCGATTGGCGGGCTTTACGCGGTAGGTAACAACGCAGCATCGGCAATGGGCGAAAGCTATCCGGGGGCAGGGGTCACCATCGGCCCGGCGCTGACCTTCGGATACCTTGCGGCGCGCGATGCGCTAGGCGTCAACGAATAGGCGTCAATCCGCGCGCACCTTTACCTTGGGCGCCGCATTCCCGCGCCGCATCCGGTTGATGAAATCACCGATTGGGGCGGGTTCGGGCACAGGGCCCTGTGGTGCCCCGTCGCGATCCCAGAATTCGGCGAAGCTCGGGAACAGCTTGTGAAAGTTGCCCTCGGCCCAGTCGGTGCCGGGCCAGCGCATCTTGTTGTCGCCTACCGGCGGCTTGTTCAGGTCGGTCGCATACCAGTAAAGCGGCAGGCGGCGGCGGAAGAACCATTGTCCGTCCTGCCGCTCGTAATCGTCGACATACATCATCTGCATGATGACCCATTCGTCCGCACCGCCTTCGACGGGCGTTTCATGCTCGTTCTTGGAATAGACGATGCCGTGCGCGTGGTTGGCATCGTCCAGTTCGATGATGTGGCCACCGATGTGGTGTGACGTCCCTGTGAAGGGGCTACGCAATGTCTGGTCCATGTATGCGCGCAAAGCCTCTCGTCCGCTCGCATCCTTGCCGACCCGCACATCGGCACAAAACAGCCCGACCATCGCATCCATATCGCGCATGTCGAGCGCGAGTGCGTATTTGGCGGGAAGCTGGCGAATTTCCTCCAGCGCCTCAAGGCGTTCGATCCGGGCTTCAAGCGACATCGGGCATCTCCAGAATGCTGCGGGTTTCCACGGAGCCATCGAGCGGGGTGTTCTCGCGCCGCTTGACGCGCCAGCCCGCCGCAGAGCGCACCAGCCACCAGCGATTGGCCGAAACCCGCCAGGCTTCGTAATTCTCGCCAGTCCGACGCATCACTGTGCTGTATCCGACTGCGATTGCGGTGTCCCCCGAAAGCTCGATCCGGTGGGGGGAAAGAATATGCGCGCAGCCTTGCTCCATCAGGCCGCGATGCACCGGGCTGTCCATCATCGCTGCCAGCGCCGCGTGGCCTTTGACGAGGCCGAACCCGCCAATGTCATATTCGCCGTCTTCGACCCACAATTGCGCCAGAGCCTCTCCCGCCCCGGTATCGGCCAGCGGGCCATAGGCCGCGATCAGATTGGCGATTTGCGCCCTGTCTTCAAGCGCCCGCAGCCGTGCATCCGTTTCATCCATGTGCCGCTGCCTTCCCCGCTTGCCGCCCGAAGAATGTGCAATCCGCGAGGCTCAGGCCGGACGAATAGCCATGGCCCCAGGCCGGTAGGCCGTGGGTGCAGCGCCCGGCGGCGAAAAGGCCTTTGACGGGATCGCCATCCGCACCCAGCACTTCACCGTTAACTGAGGTGTTGAGCCCGCCCAGAGTGAAGAAGCTGAAATAGCTGGTCTGGAAATTGAGTTCCAGCGCCACGAACGGCGCTTTGTCGAGCGGCGTGAGGATCGGCGCGCGCTTGTCGAACAAGGGATCGCGTCCTTCGCCTGCGTGGGCATTGTAGAACGCCATAGAATGGGACAGCGTGCTTGCGGGCATTCCCAGTTCGGCCTCTACTTCTTCCCAGCTATCGCCGGTGGCCGCGATGTCGGTGCGGGCGAATTCGGCGGGTTGGGAGAAATGCGCGCTGTCGAGCAGCAGATACACCTTGCCCCCCGGCTGATCGACCGCGCAGCGGCTGACGCGCCCGTGATAGCAATCCTCGTTGATGAAGCGCTGGCCGTGGATGTTGACGAATACCCCCGATGCCTGCGGTTCGGGCATGGTCCACGGACAGGTGGTGAAGAACTGGTCCATGTGCACCGCTTCGCCGCCTGCCCCTATGCCCATCATGATGCCCGCGCCGTCATCCCTGTCGCCGATGGGATCGTTGATCCGGAAGGTCTGGGGGCAATGCTTGCGGCGCATTTCCTCGTTCATGACAAAGCCGCCGGTTGCCAGCACCACGCCCCTGGTGGCGCGCAGATGCAGGATCGCGCCGTCCGATTTGGCGACCGCACCCACGATCCGCCCACCATCCTCAATCAGGCCTAGGACGCGGGTGTCGACCATGATCGCGGCCCCGAGTTCGCGTGCGCGCGCTTCCAGCCGGTCTACCAGAGGCCGTCCGCCACCCCAGCCGGTGTGCTGGATGGTGTGGCCGCGCGGGGCCGGTTTGGCGTGATCGCAGAACGGCGCGGCGGCTTCGCTGCCCGACCAGATCAGGGTGGAATCGTCAGGTGGCTCGATCAGCTTGCCGGGCAGGAAATTGCCGCGATAGGGCACGCCCTGCGCCTTGAGCCATGCGTAATGATCCAGCGCCTCACGCGCATACAGCTCGCATTTCGCATCGTTGACGCACGGCCCGCCTGCCAGCTTGAGGTAGGTTTCGAAAGCCTCGGTGCTGTCTTCGAACCCGGCGGCGCGTTGGGCATCGGTGCCGCCGTTTCCGCCGATATAGATTTCGCCCCCGGACAGGGCCGATGCGCCGCCGCTGCCGGAATTGCGTTCAAGGATGGTGACGCGTGCGCCGGCATTCGCCGCTTCGATCGCGGCGCATGCTCCGGCCGCGCCAAAGCCGATGATCAGGACGTCGGTTTCATGGTCCCAGCTTTCGACCGCAGCGGCCGGAAGCGGCCTGTGCAGCGATGGCTCAGGCATTCGCGCCGGCCACCTCTTTCGCCTTGAGCAAGTCGAGAGCGACATCGACGATCATGTCTTCCTGACCGCCGACCATCTTGCGTGCGCCCAGCTCGACCAAAATCTCGCGCGTGTCGAGGCCATAGGTCTGCGCCGCCTTTTCGGCGTGACGCAGGAAGCTGGAATAGACCCCGGCGTAACCCAGCGCGAGCGTTTCGCGGTCGACGCGCACGGGGCGGTCCTGCAAGGGGCGGACGAGATCTTCTGCCGCGTCCATCAACGCCATCACGTCGCAGCCGTGGTTCCAGCCCTTGCGATCGACCGCCGCGATAAAGACTTCGAGCGGGGCATTGCCCGCGCCTGCGCCCATTCCGGCAAGGCTCGCATCAATCCGGACAGCGCCATATTGCGCGGCGACGATGGAATTGGCGACCCCAAGGCCGAGATTGTGGTGCGCGTGCATGCCGCGCTGGGTTTCGTGCTTCAGCACCCGGTCGTATGCCTCCAGCCGTTCGCGCACCCCGTCCATGTCGAGCGCGCCGCCGCTGTCGGTGACATAGACGCATTGCGCGCCATAGCTTTCCATCAACGCGGCCTGGCCAGCCAGCGTTTCCGCATCGATCATGTGGCTCATCATCAGAAAGCCGGACACATCCATGCCCAGATCGCGGGCGATGCCGATGTGCTGTTTCGAAACGTCGGCTTCGGTGCAGTGGGTTGCCACGCGCACCGAACGCACCCCCATATCATAGGCGCGGCGCAGCTCTTCCACCGTGCCGACACCCGGCAGGATCAGCGTGGTCAGCACCGATTGGGTAAGCACTTCGGCCACCGCCTCCAGCCATTCCCAGTCCGTATGCGCGCCAAAGCCGTAGTTGAAGCTCAAGCCCGAAAGGCCGTCGCCATGTGCCACCTCGATCGCGTCCACGCCCGCCTTGTCGAGCGCCGCGGCGATATCGCGCACCTGATCGATGCCGTACATGTGGCGGATGGCGTGCATCCCGTCGCGCAGGGTCACGTCCTGAATGTAAAGCTTTTCGCCAGCCTCGACGTTGAAAGTGCCGGTCATTGTGCAGGCTCCCGCATGGCCAGTTCGCGTTCGGCGATCAGTTCTCCGGTCGCCTTGGCGGCGGCAGTCATGATGTCGAGATTGCCCGAATAGGACGGCAGGTAATCGCCTGCGCCTTCGACTTCGAGCAGGATCATCGTCTTGATCCCGGTGAATTCGCCCATGCCGGGGATTTTCAGCGGATTGTTGTCGCCGAACCGTTCGAACTGCACCTGCTGTTTCAGCCGGTAGCCGGGGACATAGGCCTGAACCTTGGCCACCATCGCTTCGACAGAGGCGCGGATCGCGTCCTCGTCCGCGCCTTCGGACAGGGTGAACACCGTGTCCCGCATGATCATCGGCGGTTCGGCCGGGTTCAGGATAATGATCGCCTTGCCCTTGGTAGCGCCGCCGACCGCTTCAATCGCGCGGGCGGTGGTGCGGGTGAATTCGTCGATATTGGCGCGCGTGCCGGGCCCTGCCGAACGCGAGGAAACCGATGCGACGATTTCCGCGTAATGTACCTTGGCGACCTGGCTGACAGCGGCGACCATCGGGATCGTCGCCTGTCCGCCGCAGGTCACCATGTTGACATTGGGCGCGTCGAGATTGGCTTCCATGTTGACCGGCGGGACAGTGAAGGGGCCGATTGCCGCAGGGGTCAGGTCAACGACGCGGATGCCGTCGGCGCGCAATGCCTCGTCATGCAGCTTGTGAGCATAGGCACTGGTCGCGTCAAAGGCGATGCCGATATCCTTGTAGCAATCGAGCTTTTTCAGCCCTTCGATGCCTTCGTGCGTGGTCGCGATCCCGCGTTCACGCGCCATCGCCAGCCCTTCGCTGTCCGGGTCGATCCCGACGACTGCTGCCAGTTCCATGTTCTGCGGATATTTCAGCATCTTGATCATCAGATCGGTGCCGATGTTGCCAGATCCGATGATCACGGCCTTTAGCTTGCCCATGTGCGCTTCCTTCAGACGAAGCGGGCGGTGCATCCGCCCACTCCATGCAATTCCATTTCGAACACGTCGCCCGCCACCGCCGGTTCAAGCGGGACGAGCGAACCCGACAGGATGATGTCGCCCGCATCCAGCGTGACGCCGTATTCGCCCAGCGTGTTGGCGAGCCACGCCACTGCCTGCGCCGGATCGCCCTGAACGGCGGAACCCAGCCCTTCGGACAGCGGCGCGCCGTTTTTCGTCACCGTCACCTTGAGGTTCGGCAGATCATGATCGCGCGGATCGGCGCGCGCTTCCCCAAGGATGAAGACCCCGCAACTGGCGTTGTCCGCCACGGTGTCGACAATTCCGATCTTCCAATCGTCGATCCGGCTGTCGACAATCTCGAAACAGGGCGCGATGGCCTGTGTCGCGGCGATCACCTCGGCAGCGGTGATGCCCGGCCCTTTCAGCCCGTCACGCAGGATGAAGGCGATTTCCGCCTCTGCGCGCGGCTGGATCAGCTTCTTTTGCTCGACCGAAATATCGCCATCGACATGCATCCAGTCCGTCAGGAACCCGAAATCGGGCTGGTGCACGCCCAGCATGTCCTGCACGGCCTTGCTGGTGACCCCGATCTTTTTGCCGACGACCCGCTCGCCCTCGGCCCTGCGACGGCTGAGGAAATCGAGGCTGATTGCATAGGCATCGTCGATCGTCAGCGCCGGCGCGCGCGCAATCAGCGGCGGCACCGTGCGCTGCTGGCGCAGGGCGGCAAACAGTTCGGAACCGTATTTCTCATGAATATTCATTGAGAAATCCCGTTGCGTAGGCGTTGAATTCGCTTTCGCGCTCCACCTGCACCCAATGGCCGGTGCGGGCAAAAGTCAGCAGCCGCGCGTTTTTCCCGGCGTCCAGAAACATCTGACCGTGAGCAGCCGGGCAGAATTCGTCGTCGAGACCCCACAGGACGAAGATCGGGCAATCCAGCTCGCCGATACGCGGGCCCAGATTGGGTGTCTTCATGCGGGCGAGCACGTCCTTGGGCTGGGTGCGGGCCACTTCAAAACGTTCGGCCACCAGCGCATCGGGAATGCGATCCGCCCAATCGGGATGCAGCAGGTTGGCGACCAGCTTGCGCTGTTCATCAAGATTGAATTCGGGTGAGCCGAAAGACGACTTCATCTTGGCAATGCCCGGCATGGTGAAATAGCTCATCTGCTCGGCAATGCATCCGGGCGCCATCAGCACCAGCGAGCGGACGAAATCCGGATTGTTGAGCGCGATCTGGATCGCGATCCCGCCGCCCAGCGAATTGCCGACGAGATGCGCCCGCTCGACCCCGTGCTGGCGCAGCGCGTCGAAGACGGTGTCGACAAACAGGTCCAGCGTGTAGTCGATGTCTTCCGGCTTGGACGAAGCGCCATAGCCGATCAGGTCAGGCAGTATGACCCGGTAACCCGCATCGACAAACGCGGCGATGTTGCCGCGAAAGTTCGAAGCGCCCGAAGCGCCCGGTCCGCTGCCGTGCAGAAACACGACAGCGTCGCCCGAGCCGGTTTCGGTCAGGTGGATTTCATGACCACCGGCAACGCTGTAGCGGTGTGAAGCAAGCTCTCCCATGCTCGCCTCCCGTTACATGAAGGTGAAGACGGGAGGTTGGCCCAGCATGGTGCCGACGACATCCTTGGTCCGGTTGTTCGGATCGTTCGCGACATGCGCGCGCGCCGCCTTCAGATCGAGCCAGGGCTGGATGATCTCGCTGCTCATGTAGATCGCGCGGCCGCCAAGCAGTTCCACCATGTCATCGACCAGCCGCGCAAGGCGACGGACGACGGTGGACGACTGGTAGGCATAGAGCGCGCGCTTCTCCATCGGGATCGCTTCGCCGCGCTCGGCGATTTCCAGCAGGTCTTCGAAAGTCCGCTCCAGCGTCAGTTCCATTTCCAGCGACTGTGCGTGCGCAGCGGAAATCGCGGCGTGCAGCATGGGATCGTCCTTCGACGCCTTCCCGGTGTTGGTGGAGATGCGATCTTCCATGATCTTCATCGCAGCGTTGATGGCCGCGCGCGCGCCGCCGAATGCGGCCGTGCTGACCGAACGCACGAAAACCTGCGCCCAGGGAAGGGTGAACAGCGGACCATCGTTCACCGCCTGACCGGGGTTCTGGCAAAGGAAGCCGTCAACCGCGCGGTGCGTGCGATATTCGGGGACGAATGCGCGGTTCACGGTGATGCCGTGGCTGCCGGTGCCCTGAAGCCCGAACACGTGCCATTCGTCTTCGTCGATGGTGTAGTCGGCACGCGGGAGCAGGAAGGTGCGCATGTCGGGCATGCCGCCTTCTTCCTCGGGCGGAACCAGCGCACCCAGCAGCACCCAGTCGCAATGCACCGAGCCGGTCGAGAAGCCCCAATGACCGGAAAGGTAGAAGCCGCCTTCGGTGCGCTCCACCTTGCCCACGGGCTGATAGGTCGAGGAAACGATGACGTCCGGATCGCTGCCCCACACCTCAAGCTGTGCCTGTTCGTCGAACAGGGCCAGTTCGTAAGGGTGGCAGCCGACCACGCCGAACATCCAGCCGGTCGACATGCAGCCTTCGGCCAGCAGCTTCTGCACGTCGAAGAAGACATTGGGATGCATTTCATACCCGCCGAACTTCTTGGGCTGCAGGATCTTGAAGAAACCCGCCTCCTTGAACTCGGCAATGGTTTCAGCCGGCACGTTGCGATCGGCGATGCATTGCTTTGCCCGCGATTTCAGCGTCGGGATCATCGCGCGTGCGCGCTTGACGAGCTCCTCATGCGTGGGCGTGTCACCTGCCTGACCATGCATCTGCGCAACCGTTGCCATCTTCCATCCTCCTCAACCAGCCGCGATTCGACTGCTTCTTCAAATTCGTAAAACTTAATGCAAAAAAATACGCAAATCGTCAATTGAAAAGCGATCTGATTTTAGATAGGGAAACTTCAGAGCCTTTGAAACGACTGATTCACGGGACTTGAGTGGGAGGGTAATTTGGATTTCGGCCTTGCCGGACGTGTGGCGATTGTCACCGGGGGGACCCGCGGGTTGGGTTGTGCGATCAGCACGGCGCTGGCGCAGCAGGGTTGCGTCGTCATCGCCTGTGCCCGCAGTGAGCCGGAAAGCCTGCCAGAAGGGGTCGAATTCGCCGCGCTTGACGTGCGCGATCCTGATGCTGTTGCGGAATTTGTCGAAACGGTGGCTGCCCGCCACGGGCGGCTCGACATCATCGTCAACAATGCAGGCGGATCGCCGCCCAGCGATGCGGCTACTGCCAGCCCGAGGTTTGCCGAGGCGATTGCACGCCTTAACCTGCTCGCGCCCTATTACCTGTCGCGCGCAGCCTTCCCCCATCTGGAAAGGTCGCCGGGCGCGGCCATCGTGAACATCGCCAGCGTTTCCGGCATTCGTCCGTCGCCGGGCACTTCGATCTATGGCGCGGCTAAGGCGGGGCTCTTGAGTCTGACAAAGAGCCTTGCGCAGGAATGGGGGCCGAAATCCATCCGCGTGAACGCGATCATTGTCGGCCTGGCTGAAACCGAAACCTCGGCGGACACCTATGGCAGCGAAGCGACGCGGGCCAAGGTCGGGCAGTCCTTGCCGCTGGGGCGCATGGCGACCGGTGACGATGTTGCGCGCGCGGTTCTTTATCTGGTGTCGGACGCATCCGAATATGTGTCGGGCGCATGGCTCAACGTTGATGGGGGCGGCGAACGGCCCCTGTTTCTCGATATTGTGAAGGGAGGGTAGCGTCATGGCTATCAGGGAACTCGGCTACGTGGTCATCGAGACGGCAAAGCCGCTCGAATGGGGGGAATTCCTGACCAATGTCGCAGGGGTCATGGTCGCGGAAAATGCAGCCGACGGTGCGGATCATTACCGCATCGACGATCGGCCTTTCCGGTTCCGGATCGAACAGGCGGGTGCGGAGCGGCTGGCTGCGGCGGCTTACGAGATCGACACGCGCGAGGCGCTCGATGCGCTTGCTGCCCGGATCGAGGCTGCAGGGCGCGCCGTCATGTGGGGTGACGATGCTCAGGCTGCCGCGCGCCATGTCGATGCCTATTTCCGCACCAGCGATCCGGCTGGCAACGGGCTGGAATTCTTTGTCGGTCCGGCTCGCGACGATGTCGAATTCGTGTCACCTCAGGGCGTTTCGGGATTTGTGACCGGAGAAATGGGTATGGGGCACGCCGTGTTTTCCGCACCCGATTTTCCTGCGACCCACGCGTTCTATCGCGACACCATCGGCTTCCACGACACCGATCTGCCGGTATTCCACCTGATGGGGCCGGACGGTCCGCCGATGCATTTCGCGTTCATGCATGCCGATAACGGCCGCCACCACTCGCTCGCGCTGGGCGAAGGCCCGGCTGCGCCGACTGGCTGCATCCACCTGATGCTCGAAATGCGCGACATGATGGATGTCGGCAAGTGTTATGACCGGATGCGGCTGGCCGGAGTACCGGAAAGCGCGACGCTGGGCCGGCACACCAATGACGAGATGACCAGCTTCTACATGCAGACGCCTTCGGGCTTTGATCTCGAAGTGGGCTGCGACGGGCTGGTGATTGACCCCGCCAATTGGGAAACGACAGCGCACAAGACCATCAGCGAATGGGGCCATGTCTGGGCCTGGCAAAAGGCGATGGAAGAAGCCGCCGCCAATGAGGCAGCGCGCGCGGAGGCCGCCGAATGACGCTCGACAAGCGAATGACGCCAGCCGAAATCGTCGGCCGGCTGCGCAGCGGGATGACGCTGGGCATTGGCGGCTGGGGTCCACGGCGCAAGCCGATGGCGCTGGTGCGCGAAATCCTGCGTTCCGATCTCAAGGATCTCACCGTCGTTTCCTATGGCGGCCCCGATGTCGGAATGCTGTGCGCGGCAGGCAAGGTGAAGAAAGTGGTCTTCGCCTTCGTCTCGCTCGATGCGATCCCGCTTGAGGCGTGGTTCCGCAAAGCCCGCGAGGCGGGCGAGATCGAGGTGCTCGAACTCGACGAAGGTATGTTTCAGTGGGGGCTGAAGGCGGCGGCATTCGGTCTGCCGTTCCTGCCCACGCGGGTCGGGCTTGGCACGGATTTGATCGAGCTGGGCGGGCTCAAGACCGTGCAGTCGCCCTATGCCGACGGGGAAACCCTGGTGGCGATGCCCGCGCTGAAGCTCGATGCGGCGATCATCCATGTCCATCGCTGCGATCACCGCGGCAATGTGCAGGCATTGGGGCCGGACACCTATTACGACGAATGGTTCGCCAAGGCCGCCGACGAATGCTTCGTCAGCTGCGAAGAGATGGTCCCAGCGATGGAGGATGCCTATCCCGAAGAGGCCAAGGCCAATATCGTCGAACGCTGCTTCATCACCGGGGTGACAGAGGCGCGGGGCGGGGCGCACCCGACTTCGATGCCGCCGCTCTACGGTCCCGACATGAAAGCATTGAAGGCCTATTCGGGCGCGGCGAAGGAGCCGGGTGAATGGAGCGCGGTCGCCGATCAATTCACTGGCGCCGACGAGGCGGCCTATCTGGCCTCGGTCGGCGGAGAGGAGGCGGTGATGAATGTCCCGCTGGCGATTTACTGATGGCAACTTTGGCAGAACTTTGCATCGCGGCGGTGGCCGAGGCTTTCCGCACCGATCGCGAGATTATCGGCACCGGCATCGGTCCGGTTCCGCGTCTTGGCGTGGGGTTGGCGAAGATGACGCACAGCCCCGGACTGATGATGACCGATGGCGAGGCCTATCTGGTCGAACAGCCGGTGCCGATCGGGCCGCGCGGCTATGATGATCGCAAGGCGGCGGGCTACCTCCCGTTCTCGCGCTTTTTCGACAGCGCGGTGTGGACCGGGCGGCGTCACGCGATGGTTACGCCGACGCAGATCGACCGTTTCGGCCAGACCAACCTTTCCGCGCTGGGTGGCACGCATGAACAGCCCAAGGTGCAGATGCTGGGCGCGCGCGGGTTTCCGGGCAACGGCATCTACCACCCCAATTCGATGTTCATCCCGGTGCATTCGACCCGCGTGTTCGTCGATGGCGAAGTCGATCGCGTGTCCTCGCCGGGCTACAACCCCGCACGGCGGATCGCGGGCGGCAACTATTCCGGGCTCGAACTGAAGCGGATCATCACCAATCTGTGCGTGATGGATTTCGGCGGGGCGGACAACGCCATCCGCGTCATCTCGCTCCACCCCGGCGTGACCTTTGCCGAGGTGCAAGACAACACCGGATTTGAACTGATCGACGCGGCGGAAGGCGAAACTCCGCTGCCGACAGACCAGCAGCTTGAAATCATCGCGGGACTCGATCCGCATGGAATTCGCCACAAGGTGCTGGCGGACAATCCGCCGGCGCGGCGGAGCAAAGAGGGAGAAGCCGCATGAGCGACGCCATCGTTCCCAAGGTTGACGAACCGCCCGTCTATGAAACCGACGAGCCGATCCTGTACGCAGTGAAGGACGGCGTGGCCTATGTGACGCTGAACCGTCCGGCCTTTCACAACGTCCAGAACAGCCAGATGACCTATGCGCTGGACGACGCGTTCCAGCGCGCGGTCGATGATGACGATGTTAAGTGCATCGTGCTCAAATCGGATGCCAAGCATTTCACCGCCGGGCACGACATCGGCAGTCCTGGGCGCGATTTCCACTCCAGCTTCGAACGCCGCCTGATGTGGTATGATCACGCCAACAAGGGCGGGGCGGAAAAGGCCTATATCCGCGAACAGGAAGTCTATCTGGGCATGTGCAAGCGTTGGCGCGCCATTCCCAAGCCGACGATCGCACAGGTGCATGGCGCCTGCATCGCGGGCGGGCTGATGCTGGCATGGGTGTGCGATCTGATCATCGCGTCGGATGATGCCTTCTTCCAGGATCCGGTGCTGCAGATGGGCTTTCCGGGCGTCGAATATTTCGCGCATTGCCACGAACTCAATCCCCGCATCGCCAAGGAATTCCTGCTGCTGGGCGAACGTATGAGCGCCGAACGCGCCTATCAGATGGGCATGGTCAACCGGGTGGTTCCGCGTGATCAGCTGGCGGACGAAGTGGCCAAGGTCACCGCGCGTCTGGTGGAGCAGCCGCGTCTTGCCATGCAGCTTGCCAAGCAGGCCTGCAACCACATGGAAACGCTGGCGGGCAAGGAAGCCGGGATCGATGCGAGCTTTGGCTATCACCACTTCGCGCATGCCAACAACCAGTTGATCAAGGGTGATTACATCGCCGGGTTCGACGGCAAGAAGATGGCCGAAAAGAACAAGGCGCAAGAGGCCCAGAAGGCGCAAGGACAGCAGGATTGACCTGTGGCTGATCCGCGCGCCCCCCTTTCGACACCGCTGACAGAGATGCTCGGTTGCCGCCTGCCGGTGATCCAGACCGCGATGGGCTGGATCGCAACCCCCCGGCTGGTCGCGGCGAGCAGCAACGCAGGCGCGTTCGGCTTTCTCGCGGGCGCGGTGATGAAACCTGCCGAACTGGCGGCAGCGATTGACGAGCTTAAGGTCATGACCCCGCACAATTTCGGGGTGAACTTCCACAGCTTCCAGCCGGGTGCCAAGGACATCGTCGAGATCATCCTTGCCAATGCCGACCGGGTGCGCGCGGTGAGTTTCGGACGCGGTCCCGATGCCGAGATGATCGGCAAATTTCGCAGCGCGGGGATCATCTGCATCCCCACTGTCGGCGCGGTAAAGCATGCGCAGAAGATGGTCGCGCTGGGTTGTCAGGCGATCACTATCCAGGGTGGCGAAGGCGGCGGGCACACCGGATCGGTCGCAACCACGATCCTGTTGCCGCAAGTGCTCGATGCTGTTGACGTGCCGGTAGCGGCGGCGGGCGGCTTTGCCGACGGGCGCGGACTGGCGGCGGCGCTGGCCTATGGCGCAAGCGGGATCGCGATGGGATCGCGCTTCATGATGACCAGCGACAGCCCGGTCCCGCAACAGGTCAAGGACGCCTACACCCGGGCAGGCACGCAGGACATTTTCGTCACCTCCAAGATCGACGGCATTCCGCAGCGCATGATCCGCAACGCCATGCTCGACAGGATCGAGGCTGGCGGCAGCTTTGCCCGGTGGCGGCGCGGGCTGCTCGCGGCGATGGCGATGAAACGCGAAACAGGTGCCAGCTGGGGCGAATTGCTCGCTGCCGCACGCGGCATGACCAGCCATGGCGAAATGTCGCTCCCCGAAGCGATGCTCGCTGCCGCCGCGCCCACATTGCTGCAAAAGGCGGTGGTCGATGGCGATGCGATCGGCGGGCTGATGGCTTCGGGCCAGGTCGCCGGAAGGCTCGACGATCTGCCGTCCTGCGCCGAACTGCTAGCGCGGATCGAAGCCGAAGCGCTTGAGCGAATTGCCGCGCTTTCGTCCGTTACACCGCAATTGAAGGGAGCCGCCTGATGGGCATTGAAACCCACATCAAGGATCGCATCGCGGAAATCGTCTTCGACGTGCCGCCGGTCAACGCCTTCGACAGCGAAACCTGGATGTCGATCCCCGACATCGTGACCGCTGCGGCGCGCAATCCCGAAGTGAATTGCGTGCTGATCCGGGCCGAGGGCAAGGGCTTTTGCGGCGGCGTCGATATCAAGGAGATGCAGGCGCATCCCGAGCGCATCACCGTGCTCAATCGCGGCAATTACCTGACGTTCAAGGCGATCCGCGATGCCGAGATTCCGGTGGTGGTCGCCGCGCACAAATTCGTGATTGGGGGCGGTATCGGCATTTGCGGAGCGGCGGATACGATCATTGCTGCCGACGATGCCTATTTCTCGCTGCCCGAGGTGGATCGCGGCGCGATGGGCGGGGCCAGCCATTTGTCGCGCATGTTGCCGCTGCACAAGGTGCGCGCCGCCTTCTTTACCGGTGGCAATATTCCGGCCGAGGAAGCCTACCGCCTTGGCGCGGTCGAAAAGGTGGTGCCGCGCGCCGATCTGGAGGCCGAGGCGCGGGCATTCTGCGCGGTGATCGCATCGAAAAGCCGCAAGGCGCTGGTGATCGCCAAGGAAGCGTTGAACGGCCTCGAAGCGCGCGATGTCGATCGCGGCTATCGCTGGGAACAGGGCTTCACGCTCGAAATGTACATGCACGAAGACAGCCAGAAATCGCGCGACGAATTCGTGAAAACCGGAAAAGCCGCAGAGTTCTGATCATGCAGCTGCAATACACACCCCGGCAGCAGGCTTTCCGTGCTGAAGTGCGCGACTGGCTGGCCGCGAACCTGCCCGCAAAGCCGCTTCTGACGCTCGAAGGCGAAGAGGGATTCCACCAGCACGTCGAATGGGAACGCAAGCTGGCGCAAGGCAACTGGGGCATGGTGACATGGCCCACAAGCTATGGTGGGCGTGGGCTCGATCTGATCGAATGGCTGATCTTTGAAGAGGAATACTGGGGCGCGGGCGCACCGCTCAGGGTGAACCAGAACGGCATCTTCCTGCTCGGACCCACGATCATGGAATACGGGACCGAAGAACAAAAGGCGCGGTTCCTGACGCCGATGGCCGCAGGCGAGAAGATCTGGGCGCAGGCATGGTCCGAACCGGGCGCAGGCAGCGACATGGCGGCGATCAAGACCACCGCTTACCGCGACGGTGACCACTACGTCATCAACGGGCAGAAAACCTGGTCGAGCAGGGCGAGCTTTGCCGATTGGGGCTTTGGCCTGTTTCGCACCGAAGAAGGCAGCCAGCGCCACAAGGGGCTGTCCTTCATCCTGTTCGATCTCAACGCGCCCGGCGTCACCCGCCGCCCGATCCGGCAGCTCCACGGCAATCCGGGTTTCGCCGAGCTGTTCTTCGATGAAGTTCGCGTTCCAGTCGAAAACCGCCTTGCGGGAGAGGGGGAAGGCTGGAAGGTCGCCATGGCGACCGCCGGGTTCGAGCGCGGCCTGATGCTGCGTTCACCCGGCCGTTTCCAGGCAGCGGCAAAGCGGCTGGTGGAACTGTTCCGCCGGTACGAACACGATGCGGCTCCTTCGGCGCGCGAGGCGGTGGCAAAGGCGTGGATGGAGAGCCAGGCCTATGCCTACAACACCTATGCCGTCGCCGCGAAGATCATGGCGGGCGGCAGCATCGGGGCCGAAGCCAGCCTGAACAAGATTTTCTGGTCGGAACTTGATCGCGCGATGCACCGCACCGCGATGCACCTGCTGGGGGCGGCCGCGGAATTGCAGCATTTTGCCGACGGCTCCGCCAACGACTGGCTGGAAGGTTACATCTTCTCGCTTTCGGGGCCGATCTACGCCGGTTCGAACGAGATCCAGCGCAACATCACGGCGGAGCGTTTGCTGGGAATGCCGCGGGTAGGAGCGGGCTGATGGACTTTTTGATCGCTCCCGAACGGCTCGAACTGGCCGAAGCCGTGCGTGACTATCTTTCGGGCACGCATGGGCCCGAAGTGCTGCGCAAACTCGATGCCGATGGCAATCGCGATCCCGCCATCTGGCAGGGTCTGGTCGAAATGGGTCTGCCCGGTCTGCTGGTTCCCGAAGAAGAGGGCGGGCTGGGCATGGGATTGCTCGACGCGGTGCTGATCGCGCGTGAATGCGGGCGTTTCTGCCTTGCCGAGCCGCTAGTCGAAAGCGCCTATATCAGCGTGCCGTGGATGATCGCGCGCGGGGACAGCAGCAGGCTTGCCGAAGTGGCAGCGGGGGAATTCCGCCCGATTGCCGCGCATTCGACCAACGGCTGGCACTCCGATGGCGAAGGCGCGCCGCTGCACAGCGTCGATCCGCTGCGCAACCTTGCGCAATTGCCGGGCGATGCCAGCGATGATCCGCACCTGCTTGATCTGGGCGCGCTGATGGCTTCGGCGCAGCTTGTCGGGCTGGCCGAGACGATGCTGGATCAGGCGGTCGAATATTCCAAGCTGCGCGAACAGTTCGGCCAGCCGGTCGGCGGGTTTCAGGCGATCAAGCACAAGCTGGCCGATGTCGCCGTCGCGCTGGAATTCGCGCGGCCCGTGCTGTGGCGCGCGGCGCAGGCGCTTGAAGATGGAGCGGGCAGCGCATCGCTGCATGTCAGCCACGCAAAACTGGCGGCGAGCGATGCCGCCTATCTGGCGGGCGAAAGCGCGATCCAGGTCCATGGCGCGATGGGCTACACTTACGAAGTCGACCTGCATTTCTGGATGAAGCGCGCATGGGCGCTGTCTGGTGCCTGGGGCAGCAGGGGCTTTCACGCAAGGCGCGTGGATGCCGCAATCATTGGCGGCGATCACCCGATCGGGCCGCAAAACACCTTCGCTTGAGGACGTTTGAAAGATGGCAGAAGCCTACATAATCGATGCTGTGCGCAGCCCGATGGGCCGCAAGAAGGGCTCGCTCGCGGCGCTCCACCCGGCAGACCTTGCCGCGCATCCGATCAGGGAACTTTTCGCTCGCAATGATGTCGATCCGGGCGCGGTGGACGATTGCGTCTGGGGCTGTTGCGATACGATCGGGCCGCAGGCGGGCGATATCGGCCGCACCGCATGGCTGGTCGCGGGCCTGCCGCAACACGTTCCCGGCACAACGGTGGATCGTCAATGCGGCTCAAGCCAGCAGGCCGTCCACTTCGCCGCGCAAGGGGTGATGAGCGGGACTCAGGATCTGGTTGTTGCCGGGGGAAGCCAGGCGATGAACGCGATCCCGATTTCGGCCGCGATGTATGCGGGCCAGCCCTATGGTTTCGACAATCCGTTCAACACCTCGCCCGGCTGGATCGCGCGTTATGGTGACGGCATCCTCAACCAGATCGCCAGCGCGCAGATGATCGCGGACAAGTGGGAAATCAGCCGCGAAGCGATGGAGGAATTCGCCTGCGCCTCGCACGCCCGCGCGCATGCTGCGACCACCGGCGGTGCCTTTGCGCGCGAGATCGCCCCGATCGAAGGCTTGGCCGAAGACGAAACGATCCGCGCCGGTACCACGCTCGAAGGGCTCGCCGCGCTCAATCCCGTGGGCGGCGAAGGGACAATCACTGCTGGGGTCGCCAGCCAGAATTGCGACGGTTCGGCGGCACTGCTGATCGCGGGCGAGCAGGCGGTGAAGGATCATGGCCTTGAGCCGCGCGCCCGCATCCATCACCTGTCCGTGCGCGCCGATGACCCGGTGTGGATGCTGACCGCGCCGATCCCGGCAACCCGCTTCGCGCTGCACCGGGCCGGGCTTTCGGTCGACGATATCGACCTGTTCGAATGCAACGAGGCCTTCGCCAGCGTCCCGATGGCGTGGATGAAGGAACTCGGAATCCCGCATGAGAAGGTCAATGTGCGCGGCGGAGCGATCGCGCTCGGTCATCCGCTGGGGGGAACCGGCGCACGCCTGATGACGACGCTGCTGCACGCGCTTGAGAATACCGGCGGGCGTTATGGCCTTCAGACCATGTGCGAAGGCGGCGGTCAGGCAAATGTAACGATTATCGAGCGGCTATGATGCACACCGCCGCCCTCGAAATTCCTGCCCTTCTGGCCCGCTATGCCGAAGCGTTCGACGACGGTGATTTCGCGGCGGCAGCGGCGTTGTTCGAAGGGGGCTGCGTCGTTGTCGACGGGCGCGAGATTTCAGGGGCTGAACGGATCGCTGCCATGTGGCGAGCCTTCGTCATCCTCTATGAAGACGGAACACCCAGGACCCGCCATCTGGTGACCAATCCTGCGATCACGCTTTCACCCGATGGGAGAGGCGCGGACTGCCGTTCGCAATGGACCGTGTTGCAACAGCTTCCCGGAGCGGAGCTGAAGCTGGTCGGCACCGGTCGCTATGAAGACCGGTTCGAACACGACGGACAGCAATGGCGCTTTTCCCGGCGCAATTACGCAGGGGTCGATTTCTGGGGCGATGCCTCGGGTCATTTGAAGAATCCGAATTACGACAAGGATGATAGCCATGGGAATCTGTGACGGACGCACTGTAATCGTCACCGGCGCCGCACGCGGGCTGGGCCGGGCCTATGCACTCGCCTTTGCCGCCGAAGGGGCGAATGTCGTCGTCAACGACATCGGCACTTCGCTGGGCGGCGAAGGGCGCGACACCAGCGCTGCGGACGGCGTGGTTGAAGAGATCAGGGCCGCAGGCGGTCAGGCCATCGCGAATTATGACGACGTGACCGATTGGGACGCGGCAAAGCGCATTGTTGATGCGGCGATCGAAGGTTTTGGTGACCTGCACGTCGTCGTCAACAACGCCGGGATCGTGCGCGACCGGATGTTCGTTTCGGCGACCATCGAGGAATGGGATGCGACCATGCAGGTGCACCTGCGCGGCCATTTCTGCATCAGCCGCCATGCGGTGAATTACTGGCGCGCCAAGCAGAAGGACGGCGGCAATCCCGACGCCCGCATCATCAACACCACCAGCGGCGCGGGGCTTCAGGGATCGATCGCGCAGGCTGCCTATTCGACCGCAAAAGGGGGCATCGCCTCGCTCACGCTGGTGCAGGCGGCGGAGCTTGGCCGGTATGGCATCACCGCCAACGCGCTCGCCCCATCGGCCCGCACCCGCATGACCGAACAGGCCTTTGCCGAAAAGATGGCGACCGAGGGCGAGGCGTTCGACGTGATGGACCCGGCCAATATCGCACCGGCTGTTGTCTGGCTTGGCAGCGATCAAAGCGCGGCTGTCACCGGCTGCGTGTTCGAGCTCGAAGGCGGCAAGATCATGATCGAGGACGGCTGGCGCGAAGGGCCGATGATCGACAAGGGCGCGCGCTGGAACCCGGCGGATGTCGGCGAAGCGGTGCATTCATTGCTCGAACAGCGGATCGAACCGCGCAAGGTCTGGGGGACCTGACATGGATTTTGTCTTCACCGAAGAACAACAGATGATCGCCGAAACCGCGCAGGGTTTCTTCGGCGAGAACGCGACCAGCGACCGCACCCGCGCAGCGATGGCGGGCGACGGGGTGGATCGCCAGTTGCACCGCGATTTCTGCGAGGAACTGGGCCTTGGCGGGGTGATCGTGCCCGAAGAGCTGGGCGGGGTCGGCCTTGGCTATGTCGAAATGGCGATCGTCGCCGAAGCGGCAGGGTACAATGTCGCTGCCATGCCGCTGCTAGGCATCAACATCGCCGCCGCCATGATCGCGGCGGGCGGAACGGATGCGCAGAAATCCGATCTGCTGCCCGCTATCCTTGCGGGCGAGAAAATTGCCGCCGCTGTCGGCAACGACACCGTGAGCCATGATGGCGACAAGATCAGCGGCCGGTTCGAATTCGTGCCGCATGGCAATGTCGCCGATGTTTTCATCCTTGCCCACCCTGATCAGGCATGGGTGGTTCACGCCGATACGCCCGGCCTTTCGATCATCAGGCACACCACCATGGACCAGACGAGGCCGCTTGCCACGCTGGTGCTTGATGGCGTGGCGGGAGAGCCGCTGGCCGATACGCAGGCTGCGATCACCGCCAGTCAGCCTGCAGCGTGGATCACGCTTGCGGCCGAGGCGCTGGGCGGCGCGCAGGCGTGCCTTGATCGCACCGTCCGCTATGCCAATGAACGCGTGCAGTTCGGGCGTCCGATCGGTTCGTTCCAGGCGTACAAGCACCGGCTGGCCGACATGATGATCGAGATCGAACAGGCCCGCAGCGCGGTGTACTGGGCGGCCTGCGCCAATGACGAAAACAGCGACGATCCGCAGCTCGCGCTGCACGCTGCCAAGGCGTTTTGCGCTGACACTTTCTTCAAATGCGCAGCCGACATGATCCAGCTCCACGGCGGCATCGGCTTTACATGGGAACATGACGCGCACCTGTTCTTCAAACGCGCGCGTTCGATCCAGACCTTGCTGAAAGACGGGAACTGGCACCGCGAGCAGGTGGCGAAGCAAATTCTGGGAGAGGCGGCATGAAGCTTGGCTTTACACCGGCGGAAGAGGAATTCCGGGCCGAGGCCGCCGACTGGCTGAACACGCAGATGGCGGGCGAATTCGCCGATATCAAGGGGATCACCACGCTCACCGAAAAGGCCGAGCGCCGCAAGGAGTGGGAACAGCATCTGGGCGAGCACGGCTGGTCTTGCATCGGCTGGCCCAAGGAGTGGGGCGGGCGTTCCGCCACGCTGGCCCAGCAGGTGATCTTTGCCGAGGAATATGCCCGTGCGGGCGTTCCGGGCCGGGTCAACCACATCGGTATCGAACTGGCCGGGCCGACCCTGCTGGCGTTTGGCTCAGAGGAGCAAAAGCGACGCTTCCTGCCCGGCATCGCGGCGGGCAAGACGATCTTCTGCCAGGGTTATTCCGAACCCAACGCCGGTTCCGACCTGTCGGCGGTGCGTACCAAGGCGCGTCTTGATGGCGGGGAATGGGTGGTCGACGGGCAAAAGATCTGGACCAGCCTTGCGCATATTTCCGACTGGATTTTCGTTGTCGCGCGCAGCGAGGAAGGATCGAAAGGCCCCAAGGGTCTGACGTTCCTGATGATGGAGATCGACCAGCCGGGGATCGAAATCCGGCCGATCAAGCAGATCAACGGCGATGCCGAATTCAACGAGACATTCTTTGACGGTGCGCGTTGCCCCGAAGACAGCCTGATCGGCGCTGTCGGCGATGGCTGGCGCGTGGCGATGGGCTTGCTCAGCTTCGAGCGCGGCGTTTCGACGCTGGGACAGCAGATGGCGTTCCGCAACGAGCTGGATGAAATCATCGCCGCGGCCAAGGCCAATGGCGCGGCCAATGATCCGCTGATCCGGCAACGTATCGCCAAGGCTGAAATCGGCCTGCGGCTGATGCGTTACGGCGCGCTCCGCATGCTTTCGACCACCGATCACAGCAAGGTCGACGGGGCCGCGCTGACTTACAAGATCCAGTGGGCAAGCTGGCGCCGCAGCCTTGGCGAACTGGCGATGGACGTGCTGGGTCAGGCTGGCGAAATCACCGACAATCCCGAATATGAATGGAGCGTTCTGCCCAATCTCTTCCTCTATTCGCGCGCCGACACGATCTATGGAGGGACCAACCAGATCCAGCGCAACCTGATCGCCGAGCGCGGGCTGGGCATGCCCCGCGAACCGAGGGGGGACAAATGACACTGACGCCGCAATATCCCCCCGCTCGCGATCTCTTGAAGGGCAAGACCGTCGTCGTGACGGCGGCTGCCGGTACGGGCATCGGCTATGCCGTGGCAAAACGTGCCGTCGAGGAAGGGGCGCAAGTCCTGATCAGCGACTTTCACGAGCGCCGCCTGGGCGAAGCCGCCGATCGCATCTCGGCCGAAACCGGGGCCGCGCGCCCGCTCACCTGCCTGTGCGATGTCACGCAGCAGGATCAGGTCGACGGCTTGCGCGATGCCGCGCTGGCGGGCCTTGGCCATGTCGATGTGCTGATCAACAACGCCGGGCTGGGCGGCGAAGTACCGGTGGTCGACATGACCGACGACCAATGGCACCGCGTGCTCGACGTGACGCTCAATTCGGTGTTCCGGATGACCCGCGCTTTCCTTCCGGCGATGCAGGAGCGGAAGACCGGGGCAATCGTCAACAATGCGTCCGTGCTCGGCTGGCGCGCGCAAAAGGGGCAGGCGCATTACGCCGCGGCAAAGGCCGGGGTGATGGCCTTTACCCGCTGTTCGGCGGTGGAGGCGGCGGAACACGGAGTGCGCATCAACGCGGTGGCGCCTTCGATTGCCATGCACGCCTTCCTTGCCAAGGTGACGACGGAAGACCTGCTGGCCGAACTGTCGGCTAAAGAGGCGTTTGGCCGTCCGGCGGAAGTCTGGGAAGTCGCCAACGCGATGATCTTCCTCGCATCCGATCTCGCCAGCTACATGACGGGCGAAGTGCTGTCCGTCTCCAGCCAGAGGGCCTGACGATGGCGACAGTCTTTGAAAGCCCGCGCGATCTGATCGGTGCCGAAGGCACGCGGCTTGGCCCGACAGATTGGCTCCACATCACGCAGGACCGGGTCGACGGCTTCGCCGAAGTGACCGAGGATCGCCAGTGGATCCATGTCGATGTCGAGCGCGCAAAGGACGGCCCGTTTGGCGGGACGATTGCGCATGGCTATCTCACCATGAGCCTCGTCAACTTCTTCCTGCCGCAACTGATCGAAGTGCGCGGCTTTTCCCACGCGGTGAATATCGGCGCCGACGGTCTGCGGTTTCTCAGCCCGGTAAAGGTCGGCAGCAAAATTCGCGGCGTGGGCGAGATCGTGAGCGTCGAGGAAAAGAAGGGCGGATACCAGTCGGTCGTGCGGGTGACTGTCGAAATCGAAGGCTCCGACAAACCGGCCTGCGTGGTCGATACGATAAGCCGCTATTACCCGGAGAACTGACATGCCCGATGCAGCGCAGATGGAAGCGGCGGTCAAAGCCTATGTCGATTGCTACAACCGGGCGGATCTTGACGGAATCGTCGCAATCTTCGCTCCGGATGCGCGGGTGGAGGACCCGGTCGGCAGTCCGGCAAAGACAGGGCATGCGGAAATCCGCGAGTTCTTCGGCGCCGGTATTGCAATGGGTGCCAAGCTGTCGCTCGACGGCCCGGTGCGCTGCGTCGCCAATCACGCGGCCTTCGCTTTTCATGTGACGCTCGATTGGGAAGGGCAGGCAACGCGCATCGACGTAATCGACGTCTTCCGCTTTGATGAAAACGGCAAGGTCGCGGAAATGCGCGCGTTCTTTGGCCCGGAAAACATGGGGCCGGGCTGAGATGAGCGAAAACCTGCCTTTGACCATCCCGCATGTCGCGCAAGATGCGGCGCGCAATTGGGGCGATCAGCCCGCCTTGCTCGAGCAGGGCGAAGAGTGGTCGTTCGCCGAATTGTGGGAGCGTTCCCGCGCTGCCGCATCGGCCTTTATAGCGGTGGGCATGGGCAAGGACGACAGGATCGCGATCTGGGCACCCAACAGCCGCGAATGGATCGTCGCGGCGATCGGGGCGATGTCGGCGGGGGCGGCGATCGTGCCGCTCAACACCCGGCTGAAAGGACGCGAGGCGGGTGACATCCTGCGGCGGACAGGTGCGCGGTTGTTGCTGACCGTCGGAGAATTTCTCGGCACACGCTATCCCGATTTGATCGCTGATGAAGACCTTCCGGCGCTGGAACGGACGATCCTGCTAGACAGCGATTGGGAAGATTTCGTCGGCTCGGGCAAAGGCGCAGGCGATCCGGCGGTTACTGAAGCGCTGGCGCGTCTCGAACCCGGCGATATTTCGGACATCATGTTCACCAGCGGCACGACCGGCGCGCCCAAGGGCGTCATTTCCACTCACGACCGGATCGTGCCGATGTTCCGCCACTGGGTCGAAGTCATGGGGCTGAAGGCGGGCGAGCGATACCTCATCATCAACCCGTTCTTTCACAGCTTCGGGTTCAAGGCGGGCTGGGTCGCCGCGCTGATCGCGGGCGCGGTGATCGTGCCGATGGCCAGTTTCGACATCCCGCAGGTGATCCGCCATATCGAGCAGGACCGGATCAATTTCCTGCCCGGCCCGCCCACGATCTACCAATCGCTGCTGGCGGCCAAGGCGCAGACCGATTTCGACACGTCGAGCCTGCGCGGCGCGGCCACCGGCGCGGCCAGCGTGCCGCCCGAACTCATCCGCCGGATGCGCAGCGAACTGGGCCTTGTCGATACTGTTACGGCCTATGGCATGACCGAATGTTCGACCATCACATCGTGCCGCCGGGGCGATGATGCCGAATTGATCGCGACCAGCGTGGGCAAGGCTATTCCGGGTCTTCAGGTGCGGATCACCGGTGAGGATGGGCAAGAGGTCGCGCGCGGCGAGACGGGCGAAATCCATGTGCGTGGCTATGGCGTGATGGCGGGATATCTCGACGATCCCGAAGCCACCGCCGAGACGATCGACGCCGACGGCTGGCTGCACACGGGCGATGTCGGGGTGATGGACGAAGACGGATATGTCCGCATCACCGACCGGCTGAAGGACATGTACATCTCGGGCGGGTTCAACTGCTATCCGGCCGAGATCGAAAAGCTGCTTTCGGAAAACCCCGAGGTCGGGATGGTTGCCGTGATCGGTGTGCCGGATGATCGGATGGGAGAAATCGGCAAGGCCTTCATCGTGCCGCGTCCGGGCGCATCGCCGGATGCGGAAGGGCTGGCCGCATGGGCCCGCGCCAACATGGCGAATTACAAGGTTCCGCGCATTTTCGAGATCGTCGAAAGCCTCCCGCTCAACGCTTCAGGCAAGGTGCTCAAGACCGAATTGCGCCGAGGCTAGCTCAATCAGCTCTTCAGCTTGTCATCAATCCGGGCAAGCGTGATTGCGAAGCCGCACCGCTCGGCTGCATTCAGAGTGAATTCCTGATACCGCTCGAAAAAACCTCCAAGATGCGCATCGATCTCGTCTTGTGTGTAATCGAGTTGATGAACGCACTCGTAGCCGGCAGCTTTCGCCCGCTCCATTGCGGCCTCACCATCATCAACCCCAAAAAAGACATTCATCACACCTTCGCCTTTGTGAGCGAGGAATTGCGAAACAGCGCTGTCTTCCTCGCGGCCCGGCAGCGGGGCGCACAATTCGATTCCTGCGTCCCATGCAATCGAAACTGCGATGCCGAATGGTGCCCCGGTCCAGTGTGCGTCGACGAAGGTGGCTCCAAGCAAGTCACTGTATTTCCGCTTGGAAGCTTCCAAGTCATTGACGGCCAGCATAACGCGATTGACACCTCTCAGGCCCATTCCATTCTCTCCAATAATCTCGGTTCGGTTGCTAAGACGGATCGCGCCAGCCGATCGGGACGTCCTGACCGGTCAGTTCGATCAGCCGCCTGAGAACACGTTTCGTCTCCGCCAGTTCGGCCTGGGTGAAATGATTGGCGAGGTCGGCTTCCAGCCCTTTGCCGAAGGCGAGCGTCTCGACGAACAGCTCCCGTCCCTTCTCACCCAGATCGTAGCGATCATCGGTTTCGACCAGCAATCCCTTGCGCGTCATCAGGTCTAGCAGCCGCTTTGACGGGGCGTGGCCGGTGTGGACCAGCCGGGTTCCCAGTTCCTGCTGGCCCAGCGGCGCCTCCATGCTCAGCACCGCCAGCGTCAGATATTCCTCCATCGACGATCCCAGTTGTTCCAGCTTTTCCCGCGTCGGGCGCGATGTCTGGAAATGCGCGCGCGAGATCAGATAGAACAGGAAATCGTCGCTGAAACGGCCATGTTCGGTGTCCACCGATTCCGTGGCTTCGCCGCGTGGGCGCGGGCGGCGTTCGGCATAGCTGCCGGCATGGAACAGCAGCGGTGCCTCGTCACGGGTTTCGAAATCGATCACCTCGCCGACAAGGATCACATGGTCCCCGCCTTCGTACAGGTGGCGGGTCTTGCACTGGAACAGCGCGGCGTGCTGATCGAAGACGGGAGAACCCAGCGCGCCTTCGCGCCATTCGATCCCGTTGAACTTGTCCTCCCCCGAACGGGCAAAGCGGTTTGAGAGGTCTTCCTGCGATGCAGCAAGGACGTGAACCGCGAAATGGCCGCTTTCGCAGAAGGTGTCGCAAGACAGGCTTTTCTTGGCCAGTGACCAAAGCACCAGCGGCGGTTCGAGGCTGACCGAATTGAAGCTGCTGGCAGTGACCCCCACAGGCTGACCGGCCGCGTCCATGGTGGTCGCGATTGTCACCCCGGTCGCAAACGATCCAAGCGCGTTGCGAAATTCCCGTTGCAAGGCCGCCGCATCTGTCATTTCACCCTCTCCCGATGCGGGGAATTTATCATATGCGGATAAAATGACAATCAGAAATGCGCAAACTAACGCCAATATCTGATTTCAGGATCACTTTGCGTAAGATTATGTGGGAAATTCGGGATGGGAGAGGCGCGCCGCCGATCTGCGGCGCGCCGATGCCGCCCTTTCCATTCCGATGCCTAGCGCGACAGGTGCTCGTTCAGCAGCTTGTGGAAGTGCCGGATCTTCGTCTCGCCGTAATTGGCGAAGACGATCTCCTTCGACTTGATCGACTTCATGCCCTTTTGCACATGCGGCAGGTTCACCACGTCCTGATTGAACACCTTGGCCAGCATGCCGAGTTCGGGCGCGTCGCAATAGTCGTCGTCGAAATCAAGCCAGTGAACCGGGGCCGGGGCAGGGCGCGGCTGGCCCTTGGCGACGGGCAGCATGAACATGATTTCGTGGATGCATTCCTCCGGATTGTCGCCATTCGGGCGGAACCGGTAAAAGATCGGATCGAAGCATCCCCACGGGCTGATATTGGGGAACAGGTTGTAGTAGATCGTGTCGACGAATTCGGCGTCGCTGATCTCGTCCACCTCGTCGCCCAGGCTTTCGCGCCATTGCTCGCGCATCTGGTCGGCCATCGCCTTGCGCCGTTCGGGCACGGGTCCGGTGGTGGTGGGGTCGATCTCCTCCTCCCAACCTTCGGGCAGGCGCCCGCCGACCCAGTCGCACAGCTGGATGTCGGCATGGTCAAGCTCGCCTTCGATATGGTGCGCGGCGTGATCGAAAATGCCGGTGCGCCCGTCGCGCGCGCTCACTTTCACCCGGTCTTCGCCGAGCCGCTCATAGACATTGCCTGACAGCGCATGGCGCACCTTGGCATAGGTTTTCGCGCCTTCCAGCGGCTCTGCCACCAGCGCAGGATTGACATGCGGGCTGAGCATCCCGTTGGGCGAGATCGCCCGGGAAAGATTGCCGAACACGTCGTACTTGCTGTTCGCATCGCCCATCACGTCAAGCAGCGTCGGGTGCGTGGCGACCACGTGATAGGCCTCCATGAAAGCCTCCTGCGCCACCTTCCAGTTGCAGCGCAGCTTCTTGGCGACATGCACCGCCTTGTAGCGGCGATCGAACGGGATCGGCTGGAAATGGCGGTCGATATCGCCGAGAAAATCCTCAAAGGGCTCGGCATTGTCGTCCGGGTTGATGAACACCCAGCCGCCCCAGCGCCCGACCTTGACCGGGGGCAGGCTGTGGGTTTTCTCGCTCACCGTGGGGAAATCCCACTGGCACGGCACTTCCTTCAACTTGCCGTCGATCTTCCAGCCCCAGCCATGGAAGGGGCAGCGGAATTCGTGAAGTCCCTTGGCATCTTCGGTCAACAACGCGCGCCCGCGATGGAGGCAGGCGTTGGGGAAGGCCTTGATCTCGTCAGGCGCGGTGCGAACGATGATGAAGGACAGGTTGGCGATGTCATAGACATGGCTGTCGCCGACATTGGGAATGTCGTCTTCGTGGCAGGCCATCTGCCACACCTTCTTCCACAACCGCTCGACTTCCAGATCGAAGAAATCGCGCGAGTAATAGATGCTCGGGTTCACGATGGTCGGCCCGGCGGGCATCGGGCTGTCCTCGCGGAAGCGCGGCGGCACCTGATGCGTGTCCATGTCGAGCAATTCGTCGTAGGTGATCCCTTTCGACCGGTTCGTCCCCGTCAGCGTTTCGACCATTTTCTCTCTCCCGTAAGTCTGTCCCCGGCTCAGGCCGGATCGAATTTGAGCCGCAGCGTCTGCATCCCGCGCAGGATGTGGCTGGCGGCGAACTGGAACGGATTTTCCGGATCGGCGAAGCGCAGGTTCGACAGGCGCTCCAGCACGATCGGCAGCGCCGTCGCCATCTCCAGCCGCGCCAGATACATGCCGAGGCAGGTGTGGACGCCCGCGCCGAAGGCGATGTGTTCGCGCACGTTCTCGCGCGCCACGTCGAACTTGTCCGGATCGGCGAACTTCGCCGCATCGCGATTGGCTGAGCCGTAACGCAGCAGCATCGGCTCCCCCGCCTTGAGCGCGACACCGCCCAGCACCGTATCATCCTTCACCACCCGCCACATGTTATGCGAGGGCGAAAGGTGGCGCGCGGTTTCCTCAACCCAGCCGGGGACAAGCGCCTTGTCCGCCATGATCGCGGCCATTTGCACCGGATTTGCGAGCAGTTGCGCGACGGCATAGGCCAGCGCGTGGGCCGTCGCCTCCTGTCCCGCAGTGAAGATCTGCTGGATGATCGAATAGACCTCGGAATCGTCCAGCGGGCGCTCGCCATCGTCGGTCGGCATGCGCGCGGCGATCAGGTCGGACATGACATCATCGCCCGGATTGGCGCGCCTTTCGGCCATGATCGCGCGGAAGTAATCCTGCATCGCGATTTCGCTGCGGGCGAGATCGGCGCGTTCTTCGGGTTTGGCATTGCCGTTAAGGCGCAGGATCGCGCAGCGCACCCAGCCCTGGAACATCGGCAAATCCTCGCGCGGCACGCCCAGCACGTCAGCGATGACGATGCCGGGCAGCAGCTCGGCAAATTGCGATTTGAATTCGACTTCGCCCGCATCGGCAAAGGGATCGATCAGGCTGTTGGTGACTTGCGCGATATAGGGCGCCATCGCGTTGATCCGTTTCAGCGGCAGCGCATGCATCGCGATCCGTTTGTACCGCGTGTGCATCGGCGGATCGGCGGTGAGCAGTGTGTCGCGCCGTTCCAGCCCCTTGGCGAGGATCGCTTCTTCCTCGGGATCAAAGCTGCCCGATCCGCCCGAGCTCAGCAGCGCGGAAAAATCGCTGGAGAATATCTTGGGCTTCTTGTTGACCTCAAACACCAGATCATAGGTCGATACCGATACAATGCCGGTTTTCGGATCGCGGAACACCGGCGCTTCTTTGCGCAGCCGATCGTAATATGGGTAGGGGTTCTGCAAATTCTCCGGGCTGGTCGCATCAATCCGTTCAAGCGCTTCCATCGGGCATCCCTCCAAAACTGGATGCCAGCGCGCAGGGCACACTTCCTCACGCTGGCAATGGAGCGCAATCTGGAACGAACAGCAGGGGTGCGACCTTGACCTGGATCAAAAACCGCCCTCTCAAAAATGAGAGCGCCGGTGGCGGTTTGCAGGGGGATCAGCCCTTGGAATAGACGAAGGAACCGATTGCCGTGGTGATCGCGTTCTCTATCGCGCCTGCATCAACCGGTGCTGCGCCGACCGAAATCTCAAGCCGAATGCGGCCGATATCGCTCGTCATGAAGGCGATGCGGGGGCGCGATTGATCGCCTGTCGTGGGCGTGAACCCGGCTTCGGCCATCGCTGCGGCAGCGGTTTCTTCCAGCTCCCCATGGCGCGAAAACAGGTCGAAACCGGTTTCGAATGTCAGGGTAAAGACATGCTCGGCTGTCGATCCCCCCTTGCTCAGCACGCGGGCGGGCTGGCTGAACAGCAGGCTGTGCGGGATCATCACCGACTGGCGCGATGCCCGGATCGAACCTGTGCGCGCATCGACGGCGCGGATGCGGGTCGACAACAGGCTGATATCGACCACTTCGCCGCGGTGCTCACCGATCTCGATCAGGTCGCCGATGGTGTAGGCGCGGGTAAATGTGCGGAAGGCCGATCCCGACAGACACAGGATCAGTTCCTTGGTCGCGATCACGATGGCAACGGCAACCGCGGTGACGGACAGGGCGAAAGTGCGCAATTGCGGCGCCCAGATCATCAGCAGCCCGACAATCGCGACGAGCACCAGCCCGTTGCGCACATTCGCGGTCCATCGCCGCGCAACCTGCGGGGTCAGATCGTCCTTCGACTTCAGCGCCCGCCCCGTAAGCCACCATGCGACCAGCAGCGTCGAAATCAGCGCAATCGATGCGAGCACGTCCGGCATGGATGATTGCGGGGGTAGCAATGGGTCTAGGGTCATGGGGGAGGTAGCACCGGCTGGAGTGAAAAATTACCGGTGTTCTTATCCCGGGCGGGAAGGGCGCGCAAACGGCAAGGGCTATTCGCAAAAGCTTGCGTTTATCGTCACCTCTGCCAGTCGTTTTGCCTTGCGGGTCACTTCCTTGGGATCGTGCAGATGCGCCATCACGATCGCGCCTTCCTTGATCAGCAGCAACTGATAAGCGAGCTCCTTTGGCTCGGGCGCGCCTGCTCTTGTCGTCAGCTCCTCAAAATAGCGGGCCAGCAGGCTCTTGTGCTCCGCCGAAACGGCATGGATCGGATGATCGCGCTGCTGGTATTCGGATGATGCCTTCACGAACATGCAGCTGCGAAAGCCGGGTTCGTCGAACCATTCGCCCAGCGCATCGAATATCGCCAGTAGCCGCGCGCGTGGATCGTCGGTGATCGCTTCGGTGCGGCGTTGCAGCCAGTTGCGGAACTGTTCGTCGCGCAATCTCAGGGTCGCGAGGATCAAGTCCTCCTTGGTCCTGAAATGCTTGTAGATCGCCGTCTTGGAAACGCCGGTCTCTTTCGCGAGGCGATCCATGCCGATGGCGTGGAACCCGCCCTGGTAAAACGAATCGAGCGCCTTGCTCACCAGTTCTTCGCGTTTTGAAGCGCTCATCTCAGCTCCGATCAGACCCAGTCAATGACTGATCGGTAAATGATCCTTCGGGCGCTGCCTTTCAAGGGCAATCTATAAAATTACTAAAAAACAATTGGATACGAACGCGTTTCTTGGTCCGCGAGCGCCATCTGACGGATTCTTCAAGCCTCAAGGTTGACAGATCGGTTATCCTTCGCGATTTAAGGTGTACCGATCAGTTAAGGTTGGTTCAGTCATCAGGAGGAACACATGTCGTCAACCAAGTCCCCGCATTCGTTCAGTTCTCAGGCAGCGGTGCTCATTGCCATCGTCGGCATCGCCGGCATGGCGCTCGCGCCGGTCACGCAAGCCGCCGCTCAGGCCGCCGCTCAAGGCCCGGAAAGTCGCGCGGCAACCGCCACTCAGCCGCCCGTCAATGACGGATTGCCCATGCCCGGCTTCACAATCGAACCCGGCAAAACGGCCATCGTCATCACCGACCCGCAAAATGATTTCCTGTCGCCCCAAGGCGTGACTTGGGGCGTTGTCGGTCAGAGCATCACCGAAAACCGCACGGTCGAAAATCTTGGTGCGCTGTTCGAAGCCGCCGACGAAACCGGAATGCCGGTGTTTGTTTCGCCGCACTATTATTTCGAACATGATCACCGCTGGCAGTTCGAAGGGACGCTGGAAACGCTGATGCACGCCATCGGCATGTTCGATCGCCCGCATGCGCTGACGCTTGAAGGGTTCGAAGGTTCGGGTGCGGACTGGCTGGAACAGTACAAGCCGCATATCAACAACGGCCGAACCGTCGTGACGAGCCCGCACAAGGTCTATGGCCCCGATAGCAACGATCTGGCGCTGCAATTGCGCAAGGCGGGCATTTCCAAGGTCGTGCTGGGCGGGATGTCATCCAACCTGTGCACCGAATCCCATATGCGCGCCCTGATCGAGGCCGGGTTCGAAGTGATGGTTGTCACCGATGCCACGGCAGGCGCGATCACCGAACATTACAACGGCTACGAAGCTTCGCTGGTGAACTTCCGCATGATCGCAAGCGCGGTGGACAACACGCAGAACACCGTCGCCGCCATCCGTTCCGCCTACAGCCCCGGCTGACTAGGCTCCCCCAAATCAACCGGCGTCTTTCCAATCCCCCATGTCCCGAGCGCCGGTCGATCGGGCGGTGATCGCAAGTGCCCAAGTGCCCAAGTGCCCCCCCCGGTGCCTTGCGATCACCGTCCAAACCGATTGCCCCCAAATTCAGGAGAACCACGATGATTGCCAATACCCGCAAACTCGCTCTCGCCTTTGCCCTTGCAACGGCGTTCACCGGCACCGCCAACGCGGCTGACGAATACAACATCACCAATGGCTACACCCTCGACGGTGTCGGTCTGGGCGTTCACGGCGTGGATACGGTCGTGCTCAGCACCATGAAGGCGGTGGCCGCAGGCGATGCCACGCACACTGTCGTCCATGACGGGGTCGCCTATTACTTCGCATCGGAAATCACGGCGCAGCAGTTCAAGGCTGATCCCGATCGCTACCTTCCGCAATATGGCGGCTTCTGTGCCTATGCCGTGGCGCTTGGCAAGAAGCTGGACGGCGATCCGCGCTATGCCGACATCGTCGATGGCAAGCTGTACCTCTTCGTCAACGCGGTGATTTTCGAACGGTATCTCGCCGATCGCGAAAACACCCTGCGCAAGGCCGAAGAACAATGGGCGAAGATCCGTCACGCCCGCGTCGAAGACCTCTGACCCCGCCTGGCGGCCGGCCCTTCCCTCTCCCTCTCTTCCCCGGGGCCGGCCGCCCTTCTTCCCCACTCCCTCTGCCGCTTTGCGCTGTCGCACGCGGCATCGCGTACAAAAGGCCCGCATCATCATGCGCCAACCGATCCCCCCGTTCACCCGCGAAACCGCCGTCCAGAAAGTGCGCCTCGCCGAAGACGCCTGGAATTCGCGCAACCCCCAGCAAGTCGCGCTCGCCTACACCGAGGATACGAAGTGGCGAAACCGGACCGAATTTCCGCAGGGGCGCGCCGAGGTGGAGGCCTTCCTTTCCCGAAAATGGGCAGCCGAGCACGAATACCGGCTGGTCAAGGAGTTATGGGCTTTCACTGGAAACCGGATCGCCGTCCGCTTTGCATATGAATACCGCGATGATGCGGGCCAATGGTATCGCGCCTATGGCAATGAAAACTGGGAATTCGACGATCACGGGCTGATGCGGATCCGCCTGGCGAGCATCAATGAGACGCCAATCGCACAGGCCGATCGCAAGCTGTTCTGGCCATTGGGCCGACGGCCTGACGATCATCCCGGCCTGACCGAACTGGGGCTTTAGTCCCCCGGCGTTGCGGCCAGATCCAGCGTGCGGGACAGTTGCAGGGCGTCGCGGAATTTATCGTCATGGGTGCAGCAGATGATGGCTCCGTCATAGGCGACAAGCGCGGCTTCGAGCATTTCGATCGAGGGCAGGTCGAGATGGTTCGTGGGCTCGTCGAGGATCAGCAATTGCGGCACATGCGGGCGCGAGAACAGGCAGGCGAGCGCCAGCCGGACCTTTTCTCCTCCCGACAGGCTGCCCACCAGCCGCTGCGCCCAGGCGGCCCTGAAACCGAACTGCGCCAGCGCCGCATGGGCAGCGTTGCGATCAAGCAGCGGATTGTGCCGCTGCATTGCCGCCAGCATGATCTCATCCGGTTGCAGCAGGTCGAGATGCTGATCGAGCACCGCGATCCTTTCGGCATCGCTTTCCACGCTGCCGCTTGAAGGGACATCCTGCCCGGCGAGGATGCGCGCGAGCGAGCTTTTGCCGCTGCCGTTCGGCCCTTTGAGATGGATCCGTTCCGGCCCGATGATCGCGAGGTCCAACGGCCCGAACAGCGCTGTGCCATCGCGTTCGCAGCCAATCGATTTTGCAGCCAGTAGCTTGTGCCCCGGTGCAAGGCCGCAGGAAGGCAGCTCGATCCTTATCGGGGTGACCCGCGCCACCGATGCCTCGGCCAGCCTGACGGCCTCTTGCGCTTGCTCGGCCTGTTGTTCCCCCAGCGAACGATTGCGGGCCGAAGTCCCCTCGGCGCGTTCCTTTTGCGCATTGGTTTCCAGCTTGGTCGCGTCGCGCCGTGCCGCTGTTTCCCGGCCCTGCCGGTTGCGCTGTTCCTGCCGTTCGGCGCGGGCCTGCTGGCGGCGCTTGGCAGTGTTCGCTAGCGCCTTTGCCCGGTCGAGGTTTTCATGCGCCAGCGCGATCCGCGCCTCGCGTTCCGCGACGAAGGCATTCCAGCCGCCCGTTACCGTCAGTGATCCGGCGGGTGAGAGTTCGATGATCCTGTCTGCCCGGCCCAGCACCGCGCGATCATGCGTGGCAACCAGCGCGGGGCCTTGCCAGCGATCGAGCAAGTCCATGATCATCGCCCGTCCGGCATCGTCCAGATCATTGGTCGGTTCATCCATCAGCAGGATGTCTGGCTGTTCGAGCAACACGGCGGCGACTTTCAGCCGGTTGCGCTCGCCCCCGCTCAGGCTTTCGGCTGGTCGGCGCGGGTCGATCCCCTCCAGCCCGCATTCAGCCAGCACCTGTTCGAGCCGGGCGGGCAGGGTCCAGTCCGCTTCCTCGAAATCATGCGCTTCGCCCAGACCCGCTTCGATCCGGTCCAGCATGGCGAGTGGTTCTTCGACCCCAAGCGCCTGCGCCACGCTGGTGCCGTCTGGGTAGCCATGCTGGCGGATGAAGCCGATTGTGCCGTCGGCCGTGATCGTGCCGGAGGCAATGGGCACTTCCCCGCAGATCGCCCGTAGCAGCGTCGTCTTGCCGGTGCCGTTGTGGCCGAACAGGCCCACGGTCTCGCGCGTGATGGTGGCGGAAAATTCGGGAAACAGCGCGGTGCCTTCGGGCGTGGCGCAGATGATGCGATCGATGTGGAGGTGCGACATGAACAAGCCAATGCAATCTGGTGTCGAAGAATTCGGACGAGAATGTTGGTTTACTTGTTCATCGGTTTCCCTTGCCGGTTGGTGCAGCGCCACTAGCGGGGATCGGCCCGGGATTCAACCGCTGCGCCCTTTCGGCGCTCGCCGCCAACAGAAAAGGCGCGCCGTTGCGGGCGCGCCTTTCGTTTGTCAGGATCGACGGAATGCGTGCGATCAGAAGTTCTTGCGCAACTCCACATGGAACTGGCGCCCGCGTGCGGAGTGCAGTTCGCTGAAGTAGCCGTAGGTTTCGTCAGCCAGCGGCGGATCCTTGTCGAACACGTTGTTGATCGCAAACCGCAGGCGGGTTCCGTCAAGCGGCGTGTTGTTCTCGATCGTGTAGGAGATCGAGAAATTGGTCACGAACACATCGTTGACGCGGTAGAAATTGCCGTTCGGATCGGTCGTTTCGATCAGCACGTCGCGGGTGACGGAGGTATCCCACACCTTGCCGACATAGTTGCCGAACAGGCCGACATCGACAGGGCCGCTTTCCCAGTTGATCGAACCGCTGAACCGCCATTTCGGGCGCCCTTCGATTTCGAGCAATTCGCCAAGCCCGCCGACGGTGACATCGGTGGGAAGCACGCCCGCTGCAATCGCATCGAGCAGTTCCTGCCCGTCCGGCCCTGCCGACTGGACAAAGCTCTTGAGCCGCGCGGCGTTGAGCCGCACGCGGAAATTGCCCAGCCCGAAATCGGGGACGTTGTAGAACAGACCGAAGTCCCAACCCTTCGAAGTGCGGCTGTCGAGGTTGAGATAGGGGTCGAGCACCTGGATGATCTCGCCCGCCGGGGCAAGGCTCGTGCCGGTGAACAGCGCGATATCATCCGCCGTAGGGTCCCTGCGGATCACGTTCGGATTGGTGCTGCCGTTGAGGCGGCGCAGCAGGTCGAGAGCGATCGCGTTGTCATCGCCAAAGGTGCCGACCAGCCCGGTTTGCCGGACGCGCCAGTAGTCCGCTGTCAGCGTCAGGCCGGGAATGAACTCGGGTTCGAGCACGATCCCCAGATTGATGCTGGTGCTGTCTTCGGGCACCAGGTTTTCCGTACCCGAACGGAAGCTGATCACGCCTTCGCCCGGACATCCGCCGAGGTTCGCCAGCGTCCCCTTTTCAACCCGCGCCTGACACACGACGAAATCGTCGCGGGTGTTCGAACGGGTGGTGCCTTCGTCGTTGACCTGCACAAGGTTCGGTGCGCGGAAACCTCGCGACCATGCGCCGCGCAGGGTAACCCCCGGCAGCGTTGTCCACGATGCCGCGACGCGCGGAACGGCAGCGGTTTCGTTGATGTCATCGAAATGCTCGATCCGGCCCGCCAGCTGGAGGTTCAGCTCCTCGATCAGCGGAATGTTCATGTCCGGGCCAACCAGCGGCACGAACAGCTCGGCATGCGCCGAATAGACGTTGCGCGAACCATTGGTGTCGGGCGAGGGGCTGGTGCCGACAACGTCAGAACCGTTGAATTCGCCGGTCACGCTGTCGGTGTAGGTGATCGTTCCGTCGAGGCGCGGGTCGCGATCGTCGTAGAACGTCTCGCGCCGCCATTCGACACCCGCCGCGATCCCCAGATTGCCGCCGGGCAATTCGAACAGATCGTCACGGCTGACCTTGAAATCGGCCAGTGCGAGGCTGGTGCCGCCCTTGCGGAACACGCTGATGCGGAAGGGATCGATCGAGCTGACCGGGTTGGGGGTGCAATCGCCCTGACCGGGGTCGCCGACGACACAGCCGCCATTGAACGGGTTGTAGGCATCGGGAGTGGTCAGGTTGAGCTGCTGTTGCAGCAGCGTGTGCGACAGGCGATTGCGCGAAACGTCGATCAGCTCGGCTTCGGAATAGACGAAGCCGGTGTCAAAATCCCACTGACCCAGGTTGCCCTTGAGCCCGCCGACGAAGCGGTAGACGTCCTTGTCGACGGTGATGTCGCGGCTGCCGACATCGACGAAGCGATAACGCTCCATGATGATGTCCGCGCCGCCCGAGGCAATGGTCGTACCCGGCAGGCGGTTGGGATTGGGTGAACCGTCGGCCAGCGTGGTCGGCCCGAACGGGTTCCAATAGGCATCGCGCGCAATCCCGATCGGCACCGCGCTGAGCACTGCCGATGGTACAAGGTTGCGGCGGCTCTCGGTGCGGTAATAGCTCGCCTCAAGATAGGCCTCGAGGCTGTTCGACAGCTCGTAGTTCAACAGCGCCATCGCGTTGTAGCGGTTCTTTTCGCTGATCAGCGTGTCACCGAAATTGGTGTTGTACCGTACATCGGTGGTCGGCGTCGTGCCGTTGCGGGCGCAAAGGCCGTTGCCGAAGTCCAGACGGCAACC
>Ga0189284_100106_pt1 | contig 124465 bp, 126 predicted proteins | sample N32C7minimetaG_FD_130314 | JGI IMG/M metagenome (GOLD analysis project Ga0189284, IMG submission 130314) | Marine microbial communities from the Costa Rica Dome - N32 C7 mini metaG | ecosystem: Environmental > Aquatic > Marine > Oceanic > Photic zone | place: Costa Rica: the Eastern Pacific...
CCGCACCTACGACGATCTCTGGCACGCCGTTGGGCATGTTTGTGATCTCTTTACTGACGAGGAGTGCTACAACTTCTTCAAGGCCGCGGGCTATGAAGCCGATTAAACGCAACACGCTCTAACTGCCGCCCCCCATCAGGAAGCTGCGAAAGCGCAGCTGCTGATGGGTTGCCAGTTGATCGACCCAGATCGCGTCCAGCCGCATATTGGCCGTCACCGGCCCGCCCCGCGCCTCGATCCGGTAGCCGCCGGGGCCGAAGACGCGCACCCGGGCGCCCGCATTCGGGTCGGGCTGCACCTCCACCGCCCCGAACCCCTCCAAAACTTCCAGCACCTCGGCGCGCGTCAGCGGCGCGACCCGGCGCGCATCATCCCAGGTCAGCGCGCAGGCAAGCCGGGCGACGGCCCCCACCGGCCAGTTCTCGTCGTCACCCGACAGGATCAGCGCCTGCTGCATGACCGCAAACCCCGCCGCTGCGCTCAGGTCACGCTCGGCCATCCGGGCGCGCACGTCCAGCCCGTAGCGCGCGCAGGTCAGCACCCCGCCGGGGACCGTGCTGCCCTCCAGCGCCGTGCCGAACCGGGCCGAGAGCGACCAGAAGAACAGGTCGTTGCGGGCGGGGCCAGGGACCGGTTGCGCGGGTTCGGGGGCATAACCGCCGATAAGGCCCGCCAGACGCGCGGAGAACGCGGCCTCGTCGAGATGGGGGGCCATGGCGAGGTTGCGAATCTCGCCCAGGTCCAGACGCACGGGCTCGGCGGCAAGAGGCCAGGAAAGCAGGAGGAAGAGAAGGACGGCGCGCATGATTCCAGCCTGACGCCGATGTCGGGGATTGCAAGCCATCGGAGTCCGGAGTCCGCGCCAAAAATGTAAACCCTCTTCACATTTTTTCAGCCGACCCCTTGTTAAGCCGATTAACATGCCCCATCTTCAGTCATGTGAAAGGCATTCACATCGCAAATCGAGGGAGATACCGAAAATGACCGCCACAACCACCGACCCATCTGCCCAGGGCTACCTCACACGGGCCGAGGCCTGGCTGGACGACAAGGGCAAAGGGGCCTGGATCGCCGCAATGGTGCTTGGGTTCATCCTGTTCTGGCCCGTGGGGCTGGCCCTTCTCTTCTACATGATCTGGAGCAAAAACATGTTCAAATCCGGGTGTTCCCGCCGCAGCAAATCGCATGGCCAAAGCTTCCGCAGCTCCGGCAACACCGCGTTCGACGCCTACAAGGCCGACACGCTGCGCCGCCTGGAGGAAGAACAGACCGCCTTCCAGGACTTCCTGGAGCGCCTGCGCGACGCCAAGGACAAGGCCGAGTTCGACCAGTTCATGGAAGACCGCGACCGGCGTGCCCGCCGCGACCGTGCCCGTGACGCGGCCGAAGACGCCGACACCATCGAGGCCTGATCCCCCCTCCTCCCCAGGCCTTGGCCGGTGCAAGCCCCCCTCTTGCACCGGCAAACCCAATTGCAATCGAAGGCATCCCCCCCCATGTATGCGCCCATGAGTTCCGCCCTGCCCGATCCCGACCGCCAATCCGTCTTCTATGACGGCATTCCGCCCAAGCGCCTTATGGCCTGGGTGGTCGATGTCGTCCTGATCCTCGTCATGATGCTGATCATCGGCGTCCTGACCCTGACCGTGGCCTTCTGGCTCTGGCCGCTCTTCTGGGTCGCCACCAGCTTCGTCTACCGCGCGATCACCATCGGCTCGGCCTCGGCCACCCTGGGGATGCGGCTGATGAACATCGAGCTTCGCAACGCCACCGGCGCGCGCCTGACGGGGACCGAGGCGATGCTGCATACAGGCGCCTACCTGCTTTGCGCCAGCTTCTTCCTGCCGCAGGCGCTGTCGGTGGCGATGATCGCGCTCGGCGAGCGTCACCAGTCGCTGCCGGATCTCTTTCTGGGCACCGCCGCGATCAACCGCCCCGGCTGATCCCCGCGAACCGGGGCAACCCCTTGATAAATGGGTTGCCCGTGCCCGAATCCTGTTGCAGGCTCATGTCTGGACAGGACGACCAGACGAGTTTCAATGCGCCACACGCTGCCCCTTGCGCCGCAATTCTATGTGACGGCTCCGCAAAGCTGCCCTTATCTCGAGGGTCGGCGCGAGCGGAAGCTGTTTACCGCGCTGCAGGGCGATCATGCCTCGACGCTGAACGACTCGCTGTCGAAACAGGGCTTCCGCCGGTCGCAGAACGTGCTTTACCGGCCGTCCTGCTCGGATTGCAACGCCTGCCTCTCGGCGCGTATCCGGGTCGCCGATTTCGCGCCGTCGAAAAGCCAGCGCCGCACGCTCAAGCGCAACGCGTCCCTCACCCGCGAGGCGCGCTCCCCCTGGGCGACCGAGGAACAATACGCCCTCTTCCGCGACTATCTCGACAGCCGCCACGCCGATGGCGGCATGGCCGATATGGACGTGTTCGAGTTCGCCGCGATGATCGAGGAAACCCCGGTGCGCAGCCGGGTCGTCGAATATCGCGACGGTGACGATGCGGGCCGCCTGGCCGCGGTCTGCCTGACCGATGTGCTCGATGACGGGCTCTCGATGGTCTATTCCTTCTTCCGCCCCGATGCCGGACGGCGGTCGCTCGGCTCTCACGTCATCCTCGATCATGTCGAGATCGCGCGCGAGGCGGGGCTGCCTTACGTCTATCTCGGCTATTGGGTGCCGGGCAGTTCCAAGATGGGTTACAAGGCGGGCTATGCCGCGCTCGAGGTCTATCTGGGCGGCGCCTGGCAACCGCTCAAGGATCCCGACGCCTTCGAGTCCGAGACGCATCCCCTGTCGGTCGAACCCATCGCCGAACAGGTCGCGCGCCTGTCCCTTCCCGACACCCGCGCCACCGACGACTGATCCCCCAACCCCGCGCGACCGGGCCGCTTTCCCGTAATGCGTTGAAACACGCGCCGGAAAGCAGCGCGGGCCCCCGCTTTGGGGGCCCGCTCAATTTGATACCAGTCGCCGGCCCGCGTCAGTTGTTCGGCAACAGGTCCGGCACGATGGTCACGATGCCGGGGAAGGCCCAGAGGATCGCCAGCCCCAGGACCTGGATCAGCACGAAGGGAAGCACCCCGCGATAGATATGGCCGGTGGTGACACTCGCCGGGGCCACGCCGCGCAGGTAGAACAGCGCGAAGCCGAAGGGCGGCGTCAGGAAGCTGGTCTGCAGGTTCACCGCGATCATGATCGTGACCCATTTCGGATCCATCTCGCCGCCATAGATCACCGGGCCGACAATCGGGATCACGATATAGATGATCTCGAGGAAATCGAGCACGAAGCCCAGGACGAAGAGGATCAGCATCACCAAGAGGAACACCGCCCATTCCTGGTCGAAGCTGCGCAGGAAGTCCTGGATATATTCCTCGCCGCCGAACGAGATCACCACCAGGTTCAGCAATTGCGAGCCGATCAGGATGGTGAACACCATCGAGGTCACCTTGGCGGTCTCGCGCACCACCGGGCTCAGGACATTGGTGCGGAACAGCACCCAACAGCCGTAGAGCAGCCCGAAAAACGCGACGTGATAGGCCGCCAGCGTGATGACATAGGCCACCCAATCGGCAAAGCTGATGCCCTCGCGCTGGATGCGCAGGTCGAAATTGATCCCGAAGAGGATCATCACCACGATGGCCAGCGACGCGATCAAGATGACCTTACCGGACCGGTGTTCCTCCTGCAGCTTGCGATAGGCCGCCAGCATGATCGCCCCGCCCGCGCCAAGCGCGGCCGCCGGCGTCGGGTTGGTGATGCCGCCCAGGATCGAGCCCAGGACCGCCACGATCAGGACCAGCGGCGGAAAGACCACGCGCAGAAGCTCGTTCGTGGCCAGCCGCCGGAAGGCCACCACCACGCCCACCATGGTCAGCGCGAAGGGGATCGTGAGGATCAGGAAGCTGGCCCCCGGTCCGGTCTCGGGTCCGATCAGCATCGCGTCGACCACGAAGGCCAGCGCCACGCCCGCGCCGCCCACCATCAGCGGCAGCGGATCGCCCGTGGGCATCACGCCGCGCGCGGTGGTCAGCACCAGCGCCAGCAGCAGGAACACCACCGCCACGCCCGAACCGATCGGCGCGATCTGGCCCAAGGCGGCCAGGCGTGCGGTCTCAAGCTCCTCGGTGTTGCGCTCGCGGCTTTCCTCGCCGCCGCCCGAGGCGTCGATATCGTCCTGCTGCGCGACCGAGGCATCCCAGGCTTCCTGGCCGTGCAGGTCGATCATCGCCTCGCGGCAGGTGTCGGAAACATTGGTGCGCAGATCGGCGCTTTCGCCCGATTGCGAATAGGCCGAGACGGTGAAGCTCTGCGTACCGATCAGCCCCGCCTGCCCCGCCAGCACGACGCCCATGATCAGCGCCAGGGGCACGCCCAGATACCAGGTCAGCGCCTCGCCCCTGGTCACGACCTCGCCGGTCGCGGCATCGGTATGAACCGGCGGTGCCTTGGACGGGTTGAAGAGCGCGAAGCCGAACGCATAGGCGCCATAGAGGAAGGCCAGGAAGATCCCCGGCAACAGCGCCGCCTGGAACAGCGTACCGACCGACAGCACCGCAGGCTCGCCCAGATAGGTCAGTGCATCGCCGCAGCCGACCAGCTGCGCCCGCGCCTCCTGCCCCGCCGCATAAAGGTCGCCCGCCAGCGTGCCCAGAAGGACGATGACGATCGAGGGCGGAATGATCTGGCCCAGTGTGCCGGAAGCCGCGATCACGCCGGTGGCAAGTTCGGGGCTGTAATTGTTGCGCAGCATGGTGGGCAGCGCCAGCAGGCCCATGGTCACCACGGTCGCGCCGACGATCCCGGTCGAGGCCGCCAGGAACGCGCCCACGATGACGATGGAGACCGCGAGGCCGCCGGGCAGCGGGCCGAAAAGCCGCGCCATGGTGGTCAGAAGGTCATTGGCGATCTTCGAGCGTTCCAGCGTGATGCCCATCATCACGAACATCAGCACCGCCAGCAGCGTCTCGATGGACTGGCCCGCGATCACGCGCTCATCCATGCGGTTGACGATGAAGCTGAGGTTGCGGTTCAGCGCCTGTTCCCAGCCTTGCGGGAACAGCGCCTCCTCGTATCTGGGTAACTCCGGGTATCGGAAGACGGAGATCGAGTCCCGGTTGATCCCGTCCGCCAGCAGCGCGCCATATTCGGCCGACCGGTCGTCGATGGCATAGTGGATCAGCAGGCCGGAATTATCCAGCGCGGCGATGATCCCGAACGAGATCGCGCCCGCGCCAGCGATGGCGAAGGCGACCGGAAAGCCGGTCATGATGGCCCCGAAGAGGCACAGGAAGACGATCAGCAGGGCGATTGCGACGCCGTCGAGTCCAAAGATCATGTGGTGGTCCTACCCTGCATGTGCATGTGTGTCGGGCGCGTCATCGTCGTGATGCGATTCAAGCACGTCGAGATCAAGATCCTTGTCTGCCGCTTCCGGCCCTTCGCTGTATTCCAGGAACGAGCGGTAGAAGAACCCGATGGCCTGCAGGATCATCAGGGCCGCGAAGGTGACCAGCAGGATCTTGTAGATGAAATAGCCGTTGAAGCCCGAGGGGCTGACGGCGATGGTCTGGATGTCCCAGCGGAAGGCCACGGTGCGCGCCATCATCCGCTCAAGCGCGTCGGTGGTCGAGACGGGCGGCGTGATCATGTGCCGCCACAGGTAGAACCAGCCGTAGAACCAGATCAGGAGCAGCGCCGGCAGCATGAAGAAGAGGGCGCCGATCATGTCGGCAATGCGCTTTCTGCCATGGCTCCAGCCAGCATAGAAGAGGTCGACGCGGACATGGCCCTTCTGCACGAAGGTATAGCTGCAACACAGCGTCACCACGAGGGCGTTGTAAAGCTTGAGCCCGTCGCCATACCAGCCAAGCGGCAGCGTCACGCCGACCCCGAACGGGGCGATGCCGATATCGGCAACACGGAAAATCGTCTGCAGGAAGATGATGGCGATCTGTTGCAGCACCATGATCAGCCCGGCCCAGGCCGCCGCGCGCCCGATCCAGTTCGAGATGCCCTCGATCCCGCGCACCACGCCCCAGAGGAAGCTGTGCCGGAAGACACCGATCACGAAGACGATGACGGCCACCGTTAGCACGAAGGCCAGCAACTCGGACGAGCCGCCGTAATAGATGAAGCGGAAGACGTTCTCGGCCTCCGCGAAGTTCAACACCTGGCCGATATTCAGGACGGTCCAGAAGAACCCGGAGATACCGCCCCAAATGCTGCCCAGAATGGCACCCAGAAATTCCATCATCCGAAGATTGCCCCTTCCCCTTGCGGGTTCGATCCGCAAACGCCGCGCCACCTGTCACGGGTGGCGCGGCGTCCTGTTCTCATGCCCCGAAGGGCCGGGTTACATGCCCAGAACGCGGTTACGCTGTGCAGTGTAAGCCGAGTCGGAGCGCTGCATCCAGCCCGATGCCTCCTGCATCGAGGCCCGCATCGAATCGTGGATCGTCGCGAAGAGGGCGTCGTCGCGGAAGCCTTCCAGCACGTCCTGGCTGGCCTGGCCGAACGCATCCCAGACATCGTCCGAGAACGCGCGCACTTCCGTGCCGCCCGCGATCAGGCGTTGCAGCGCAGGGCCGTTGTTGGCGATGAACAGCGCATAGTTGTGCTGATGCGCATCCGCCGCGGCCACCTCTATGGCGCGCTGGTGCTGTGTCGAAAGCCCGTTGAAACGGTCGAGGTTCACGCCGACGCTCAGCGCGGCACCGGGCTCGTGGAAGCCTGCCGGGTAGTAGTAGTCGCAGACCTCCTGCAGGCCCAGACGCTCATCCGACCAGGGCCCGATCCACTCGGTCCCGTCCAGCGCGCCGGAAGACAGCGCCTGGTAGATCTCGCCGCCCGCAAGCACCTGCACCGACGCGCCAAGCGCGGCCAGCGCCTGGCCACCCAGGCCCGGCATGCGGAAGCGGAGGCCCTGAAGGTCTTCCGCCGATTCGATCGGGTTGCGGAACCAGCCGCCGCCCTGCGCCGCGGTCTGCCCCGCCACGAAGGATTTGACACCGAAGATGTCGCCCAGCTCGTGGTGCTTGGCCAGCCCGTCGCCGCCATAATACCAGGTCATGAACTCGGGCGCCGTCATGCCGAAGGGCACGGCGGTGAAGAACGCCCAGGCCGGGTGCTGGCCAAGGAAGTAATAGTCCGCGCCGTGATACATGTCGGCCTGGCCGGACACGACCGGGTCAAAGACCTGGGTGCCGAGGCCGGTCTGGCCGGAATCGCGCGCGTCGATGGTCAGGGTGCCGTCGGTCAGGTCGGCCACGTTATTGGTGAAGCGCTCGACCGAATCCCACACACCGGCCAGTCCGCGCGGCCAGGTGGTGAACATGGTCAGTTGTTCGCGGCCCTGCGCATAGGCGGGTGCCGCGAGCGTGGTGCCGGCAGCCGCCGCGCCGCCGAGTGCGGATGTTCTCAAGAAAGAACGACGATCCATCAGATTTCCTCCCGTGGGTCCACGACCGTGACGGTCGCGGTTATTTTGATTTTAAGTGAGCGCAGGTTAGCGCAGCACTGAATCCGCACAATCCCCTAATCGGTCCTGAAATGCAATAAATTGTAAAATGATCTTACCAATTCGTCGCAGTTCCGGGCAGAAACACCTTACTCACGCACGACTTGCTCAAGAGTTAGGCGATCTGTCGCAAGAATGCACAGCAAGCTCGTCGCAGGCCGCTACGCTACGGATTCGCGCACGTCCCGCAGCCCCCAAAAAGCCGCAAGCCCGCCGATTCCGACCGATCCTGACTGGTGCCCCGCAAAATCCGACCGAATATTTCAAAACGCCTGCCCGCTGCGACATTTTATTCAGAGTTTTCGCCCACCCCTCGCGCTTTGCCGGTTGACGACCCTGATATCGACTCATACTGTCCCCGCACTCGCAGTGAAGGAGCCTCCGGAATGCCGTGCATTCTCGTACTTGTAGGACAGACGCGCATGGGTCGGTAACGGCAACCATTCCGGTCCCCCATGCGCCCCCGTCTGACCGCCGGGGGCTTTTTTATGCGACCCACCCATCACGGGCCCCCTGCCCGACCGCCTTGAAGGAGCATGAGCGATGACTGAGATGACCGGCGCCAGGATGGTGATCGAAGCCCTGAAGGAACAGGGCGTCGATACTGTATTCGGCTATCCCGGCGGCGCCGTGCTTCCGATCTATGACGAGATTTTCCAGCAAAACGAGATCCGCCATATCCTGGTGCGCCACGAACAGGGCGCGGTCCATGCCGCCGAGGGCTATGCGCGCGCCACCGGCAAGCCGGGCGTCGTCCTCGTCACCTCGGGCCCCGGCGCCACCAACGCGGTCACCGGCATCACCGATGCGCTGATGGATTCGATCCCCATCGTCGTGCTGACCGGCCAGGTGCCCACCTTCATGATCGGCTCGGACGCGTTCCAGGAGGCCGACACCGTCGGCATCACCCGGCCCTGCACCAAGATGAACTGGCTGGTGAAGGAGACCGACGCGCTGGCCGCGACCATTCACGAGGCGTTCCACATCTGCACCGCGGGCCGCCCCGGCCCGGTCCTGGTCGACATCCCCAAGGACGTGCAATTCGCCACCGGCGAATACACCCGCAAGCCCAAGACCAGCCCCAGCCATTACCACCCGCGCGTCAAGGGCGATATCGAGATGATCACCGCCCTGGTCGAGGCCATCGAGACCGCCGAACGCCCCGTCTTCTATACCGGCGGCGGCGTGATCAACTCGGGCCCTGCCGCCAGCCAGCTGCTGCGCGAACTGGTCGATGCGACGGGTTTTCCGGTCACCTCGACCCTGATGGGTCTGGGCGCCTATGCCGCGCGCGATAAGAACTGGCTCGGCATGTTGGGGATGCACGGGCTCTACGAGGCCAACCTGGCGATGCATGATTGCGACCTGATGATCAATGTCGGCGCCCGCTTCGACGACCGCATCACCGGACGCATCGCCGATTTCAGCCCCGGCAGCCGCAAGGCCCATATCGACATCGACCCCTCCTCGATCAACAAGGTGATCCACGCCGATTTCCCCATCGTGGGCGATGTCGCCCATGTGCTGGAGGATGTGCTGCGGCTGTGGAAATCGCGCGGCCGCAAGACCAATGCGGGCGCCGTGCAGCGCTGGTGGGGCCAGATCGAGGACTGGCGCAAGGTCCGCTGCCTCGACTACACCAATTCCGAGACCGTGATCAAACCGCAATACGCGCTGGAACGGCTGGAGGCGCTGACCAGGGACCATGACCGCTATATCTGCACCGAAGTGGGCCAGCACCAGATGTGGGCGGCGCAGTATCTCGGCTTCAACGATCCCAACCGCTGGATGACGAGCGGAGGATTGGGGACGATGGGCTACGGCTTCCCGGCCTCCATCGGCGTCCAGATCGCCCATCCCGAGGCGCTGGTCATCAACGTCGCCGGTGAGGCATCGTGGCTGATGAACATGCAGGAAATGGGCACGGCGGCGCAGTACCGGCTGCCGGTCAAGCAGTTCATCTTGAACAATGAACGCCTCGGCATGGTGCGCCAATGGCAGGAATTGCTGCACGGCGAGCGCTACTCGCATAGCTGGTCCGAAAGCCTGCCCGATTTCGTCAAGCTGGCCGAGGCGTTCGGGGCCAAAGGCATCTTGTGCAAGGATCCCGCCGATCTGGATGACGCGATCATGGAGATGCTGGCCTATGACGGCCCGGTGATCTTCGACTGCCTGGTCGAAAAGCACGAAAACTGCTTCCCTATGATCCCGTCCGGCAAGGCCCATAACGAGATGCTCCTGGGCGAGGCCGAAACCCAAGGCGTGATCGGGGCCGCGGGCGGCGTGCTGGTGTGATCTGGCAAGGTGGGCAGACCTGCCCACCGCCCCCAACAAAGGCCCCGCAATGCCCCCCGCGCCCTCCCCCGCCCAGATCCTCTCCGCCGCGCGCGGGATGATTGCGGGCGGTCGGCGGGGCGAGGCCGCCTCCCTCCTGCGCAAATATCTCTACCGCAATTCCCGCGACCGGGCGGCGCGCAAGCTGCTGGCCTCGCTCGGGCCTGACGCGCATCCCCATCCCGCCCTCTCGGCGCAGGAGCGGGCCGCGCGGCAAGCGCTCCTCACTGCCTTTCGCGCCGGGGATCACCGGACCGTCCTCGCCCGCGCGGAGCCCCTGCTCAAACGCCAGCCGCTGCTCTCTGACATTGCCAACGCGCTCGGCAACGCGCTGACCGCGACGGGCCAGCACGCCCAGGCCGCCCGCGTGCTCGACCACGCGATCCGCACCGATCCCGCCAGCCCCGACGCCTATCTCAGCCTGTCCTCGCTCCTGCGCACGCGCGGCCAGCCCGCCGAGGCGCTGGCCGCCGCCGAGGCTGCCCTCGACGTCGCCCCGGACAGTGCCGCGTGCCATGTCGCGCTCGGCCTCGCGCATCTCGACCTCGACGCGACGGAGACCGCCGAAACCAACCTGCGCCGCGCCACCGAGTTGGACCCGCGCGCGCCGCAGGCCTGGGATGCGCTGGCCAAGATGCTGGAGCGGCAGAATCGGCTGGACGACCTAGATGCGGTCCTGTCTCAGGCCGAAACCTACCTGCCCGACGATCCGCAAATCCTGTTGAATCGCGCTGTCCACCTGGGCCGCGTGAACCGTCACGAGGGCGTGCTGGACACCGCCGCCCGCATCCCCGATCTGCCCCCGCGCGAGGCCGCGATCCTCCACGTCACCCGCGCCCGCGCGCTGGATGCGCTGGACGATCCCGACGCCGCCATGGACGCCTTCACCGCGATGAACGAGGCTGCCGGGACCTTCCCCGGTCGCGGCGACATCTCGGGCGCGCGCTACCTGGCGCGTGTCGAACACCACCTGGCCGCCGCCGCCCGGATCGTGCCCGCAACCCGCACCGGCACCACGCGCCAACCCGTCTTCATGGTCGGCTTCCCGCGCTCGGGCACGACGCTTCTGGAAACCATCTTGCTGACCCATCCGCGCGTGGCGCTGGTCGAGGAACAGCCGCTGATCAACCTGCTGACCGACGGCCTGCGCCCCGAAACCCTGGCCCAGGATCTCGCGGCACTGAGCCATGCCGAGGCCGACAGCCGCGCCCGCGCCTACCTCGCCGCGTTCGAGGCCGCCCTCGGCGCGCCGCTGGACACCCGCACCGCGTTTGACAAGCTGCCCCTCAACCTGGTCGAGGCCGCCGCCATCGCCCGCTGCTTTCCGCAGGCGAAATTCATCTTCTCGCTGCGCCACCCCTGCGACGTGGTGCTGTCCTGCTTCATGCAGAACTTCGCTCCAAATGACGCGATGGAGAACTTCCGCAGCCTTGAGGATGCCGCCATCCTCTACGACCGTGTCATGACCCTCTGGACCGCCAGCACAGAGGCCCTGAAGCTCGACACCGTCACCCTGCGCTACGAGGATCTGACCCAGGACCTGCGCGGCGCGATCACGCCGGTGCTGGCCCATCTCGGGCTGGACTGGATCGACGCGATGGACCGCTTTCACGAAACGACGCGGCCCATGGTGCGCACCGCCAGCTACCGCCAGGTCAGCCAGCCGCTCTACCAGAGCGCCGCCGGACGCTGGCGCCGTTACGAGGCGCATCTTGCCCCGGTGATGGACCGCCTCGCCCCCTGGATCGACGGATTCGGCTATTAGAAACCTCGCCCGATCGCCCCTTCCGCACCGCCCGTTTGCGTTCAAGGCACACCCAAGTTAGGCTTTCCCCAGCCTCCTGGATGTCGTTTCCGGCATTCAACAGGTCTGTCGGGACATACGGCCCGCCGCGTGGTCCGGCATTGTCAAGTGAAACGAGACAATAGAGCGAGGGCGATGTGTTCAGAAAGATCATGATACCGGTCGATCTCGGCCATGTTGAGGCGCTGGAACGCGCCTTGCAGGTCGGGGCCGACCTCGCCGGTCACTACGGGGCCGAGGTGCATTACGTCAGCGTTACCGGCACCGCGCCGAGCAAGATCGCGCACAGCCCCGAGGAGTTCCGCGAGAAGCTGAACCGCTTCGCGGCCGCCGAGGCCGAGGCGCGCAGCATCGCCTCGACCCATGCCCATACCGTCATTTCGCACGATCCCAGCGTCGACATGGACCACCAGCTTTGCGAGGCCATGGACGAGATCGGGGCCGACCTGGTCGTCATGGGCTCGCATATCCCGCATTGGTACGAATTCGGCTCGCATGGCGGCAAGCTGGCCGCCCATGCGCATTGCTCGGTGATGATCGTGCGCGACGATACGCGCTGAAGGAAACGAAACGGGACGCGCGAAGGTGCAGACACGTCACTGCACCGCCAACAGGATAAAGGACAAGAAACATGACAGATGACCCCGACAACCAGGGCATACCCGCCCCGGAAGGCGCGACGGAGATAATCGAAACCGATTACACCATCGGCCAGGACAACGTGGAAGGGACGCTCGGCCCGATCGGATTCGACATCCACAACCCGGTCTTCATGATCTCGGGCATCACCATCGTCGCCTTCGTCTTCTACACGCTGGCCCTGCCGGAACAGGCGGGCGACGTGTTCTCCTGGCTCTTTGCCCAGGTGACGCAGGGCTTTGACTGGTTCTTCCTCGGCGCGGCCAATATCTTCGTGCTGTTCTGCCTGTTCCTGGTCGTCACCCCCTGGGGTTCGGTCCGGCTCGGCGGGGCCGAGGCGACGCCGGATTACTCCTATATCGGCTGGTTCGCGATGCTGTTTGCCGCCGGTATGGGCATCGGCCTGATGTTCTATGGCGTCTCCGAACCGATGAGCCATTTCTCCACCTCCCTGGGCGGTGTGTCCGTGGGCGAGGATGGCGTGCGCACCGACTGGGCCCCGCTCGGCGCCGCCGTCGGCGACCAGGAGGCCGCAATCCGCCTCGGCATGGCCGCGACGATCTTCCACTGGGGCCTGCACCCCTGGGCGATCTACGCCGTGGTGGCCCTGGCGCTGGCGCTCTTCTCCTTCAACAAGGGCCTGCCGCTGACGATCCGCTCTGCCTTCTACCCGATCCTGGGCGACCGGGTCTGGGGCTGGTGGGGCCATGTCATCGACACGCTGGCGGTCTTTGCCACCCTCTTCGGCCTCGCCACCTCGCTCGGCTTCGGCGCGACCCAGGCTAATGCCGGTCTCAACCACCTCTTCGGCATTCCCATCGGCAACACGACCGAGGTGATCCTGATCAGCGTCATCACCGCGGTCGCGCTGATCTCGGTCGTGCGCGGCCTCGACGGCGGCGTCAAGATCCTGTCCGAGATCAACATGGGGCTGGCCTTCCTGCTGCTCGCCTTCACCCTGATCGCGGGTCCGACCATCGCCATCATGACCGGCTTTGCCGATTACCTCATGGCCTATATCCAGAACCTGACCGCGCTGTCCAATCCGGTCGGGCGCGAGGACGTGAATTTCAGCCAGGGCTGGACGTCGTTCTACTGGGCCTGGTGGATCTCCTGGTCCCCCTTCGTCGGCATGTTCATCGCCCGCGTCAGCCGGGGCCGCACCGTGCGCGAATTCGTGATCTGCGTGCTGCTGATCCCGTCGCTGGTCAGCGTGCTGTGGATGTCGGTCTTTGGCGGCGTGGCGATCCAGCAGGTCGTGCAGGACGGCTATACCGCCGCCCAGGACGCCGATCTGCCGCTGCAGCTGTTCTTGATGCTGGAAGAACTGCCGCTGGCCTCGATCACCTCGTTCATCGGGATCATCCTGGTGATCGTGTTCTTCGTGACCTCGTCGGACTCCGGGTCGCTGGTGATCGACACGATCACGGCGGGCGGCAAGGTCGACGCGCCGGTGCCGCAGCGTGTGTTCTGGTGCATCTTCGAGGGCGCCGTGGCCATTGTGCTGCTGCTCTCGGCGGGTGGTCTTGCCTCGCTGCAATCCATGGTGATCTCGACCGGCCTGCCCTTCACCATCGTGCTTCTGATCATGTGCTGGTGCATCCTGCGCGGATTGATGAGCGAAAAGCGCGGATAGAGATGATCCGGGGGCGGCATGGCCCGCCCCCCGACACGATGTGAAACAGCAAGGCCCCCGCCCGATCCGGCCCTTGATCGCGGCGGGGGCTTGTGCGACTTGAGACAGGATGCCGACAGCCCCCGGTCCGGACAGGACGCGCGGCCAAGGCGACTGCAAGGCTTCGGACACATGACCACCCCTCCCCCGCCCCATCTGCCCGCGCCCGCCCTGGCCCCGATGACGACGCGGCGCGGCTGGCAGGCGGGCACGCTGGTCCCGGCGCTGGTCGCGGTGATCGTCGTCGGTTGGGTCGCCTTCGGCTGGCTGGAACTGGCCGCCAATGGCGCCACCTCGATCTCGCTCGACTTCCGCATCTTCTGGGCCGCGGCCCGCCTGGCCCTTCTCGATGCGCCGCTGGAGGCCTTCGACACCGCGCGCCTAGCGGCCATGCACGGCACCAGCGGCGAGGGCTGGATGCCCTGGGCCTACCCGCCCGCCTTCATGGTGGCGCTGATGCCGCTCGGGGGCCTGCATTTCGCCCTGGCGCTGGCCGTCTTCACCGCGCTTTCCGCCGCCGCCATGCTGGCCGCCGCGCGGCCCCTGGCGCAAGGCATATTGCCGCTCTGGCTGGCGCTGGCGCTGGCGCCCGCCTACCTGCCCTCCTTCCTGATGGGGCAGACGGCGGTGCTCTGGACGGCGGGGCTGATGGCGGCGCTGGCCTGCCTTGCCTCGGGCCGGCCGGTGCTGGCGGGGGTCTTCATCGGCCTGCTGACGCTCAAGCCGCAACTGGGCCTTCTGATCCCGGTCGCCCTGATCGCGGGCGGGCATTGGCGCTGCATCGCCTCGGCCACCCTGACCGCGCTTGTGCTGGCGCTTGCCGCCACGCTGGTTACCGGCCCCGGATACTGGCCCCTGATGGCCGAGATGATGCAGGTCCATTTCGACATCGTGCGCGGCACGGCGGCGGAAAACTCGCGCATGATCAGCGTCTATGCCGCGCTGGCCGGGCTTGGCCTGTCCGAGCCCCTCGCCCTCACCCTGCAATGGAGCGTGACCGCCCTTGCCGCGCTGGCCGTGGCGCTGGCCTGGGCCAGCCCGCGCATCTGCGCCGATCTGCGCGCCGCGACGCTTCTGATCGCGATCCTACTGTCGCAGCCCTACCTGTGGTATTACGAATCCGCCCTGCTGGCCCCGGCAGCCCTCTTCCTGATCCGCGCCCGCGTGCTCAGCCTGACCCACCTGCCGGGCCTCCTGTTGCTGGCCGCGATGTGGCTCGGGCTTGGCCCCGCGATCCTGGTGCAGTTCCTCAGCGGCGTGGAGGTTTCCCTGCGCATGGTCTTCGCGCCCATCCTTCTGCTCACTTTGGCCGTCACGCTGCGCGCCCTCACCCTGCGCGCCCTGCGTGGCGTTCCCCTTCATTCCAATTCGCCGCAAGGCTGACACGAAAGGACCCTGCCCCCCATGTCCCCGCTCAATATCGAACAAGGCGCCACCAGCCATTCCGCCTATGACCTGCGCAGTCACTTGTCGGAAGAGATCGAGACCCACACGCTCGCCATTCTCGTCACCAACGAGGCAGGCGTGCTGGCCCGTGTCATCGGCCTCTTCTCGGGCCGGGGCTACAATATCGACAGCCTGACCGTGGCCGAGGTCGACCACGAGGGCCACCGCAGCCGCATCACCATCGTCACCTCGGGCACGCCCGCCGTGATCCACCAGATCAAGATGCAGCTTGGGCGGATGGTACCGGTGCATGGCGTCTCGGACCTGACCGTCGAGGGGCCGCATGTCAGCCGCGAACTGGCGCTGATCAAGGTCTCGGGCAAGGGCGAGGCCCGCGTCGAGGCGCTGCGCATCGCCGAGATCTTCCGCGCCAACGTGGTCGATTCGACGCTGGAGAGCTTCATTTTCGAGATGACCGGCACGCCCGAGAAGATCGACGCCTTCACCGACCTGATGCGCCCCCTGGGCGAGGTCCGCATGGCCCGCACCGGGGTGGCCGCGATGGCGCGCGGGGCGCAGCAGCCGACGCTCTCGTAACGCAGGGCGCGCTCGATCGAACGGGCGCCCGCCCGCGAAAAAGGGGCACCCCGACGGATGCCCCCTTCCCGCGTGACCGGCTGTCCCCATCCCTCCCGGCCATGCGCGCCCCGTCTGGCCGGTGGGGCGGGATCAGCGTTCAGGGTTGGTCACGTGCTGCAACAATGGGCGTCGGGTCAGCCCTCGCTCGGAAGCAGGCCGGCCTCTCGTGCGACGGCCAGCTCCTCTTCGTCCAGCCCGCCGCTGCCATCGGTATCCAGCGCCGCGAACTCGTCCTCGGTGATCTCGGGGGCCATGGCCACGAGCTCCTCGTAGCTGACCATCCCGTCACCATCGGTGTCCAGCATCGCGTGTTCCGCCGCCAGCGCCGCGGTCACCACCAGGGCCCCGCCAAGCGCGCATCCGGCCAGAACCTGGCCCGCCGTCCGGGTGAGAGTGGTAAATTCCATGGGATTGCTCCTTCGCATCCAGTTTGCAGTGTCGAATGTCCGCGCGACCGGAACAGATGTGCTCCGTCAGTGAGATCGCCCGGCATCCACAAGAACAGGACCGGGGGCGGCGCGGTTTCTTCCGGGGGGCCTGCCCGCGCCCCGCCCATGCGCGGCGATGCGCCGGTTTGCGGGGGCCACAGCCGGCGGGGTTTCGCCATGGCCCGCCGCAGGCCCGCCCCACGCGCAAGGCTTCGCCGATCGCAGAGAAACCCCGGCCCATTCCCGCGCATCCCCGTGCATCCCCGCGCACGGAGATTGCCAATTCGCCCCCGCGCCCCATGCTGCAAAGGCGCCGCGCCCCACGGCACTTTCAAGGCTTTGATCCGACATGACCCATACGCGCCCCATCCCGCCCCAGGCGGCCCGCCAGCTCGAGGCCCTCTTGCCCGACCTGCGCCGCGTCGCGCGCTACCTGACCCGCGACCGCGAGGCCGCCGACGACCTCGTGCAGGATATCGTCCTGCGCCTCTGGGGCCGCATGGCCGATCCCGGCCAGGACCCGATCGACGAATTGCGCCATTACGCCTTTTCCGCCCTGCGCAACCGCATCCGCGACCGGGGCGCGCGGCAGGCCGCCGAGGCCTGGCTGATGCCGGTCTCGTCGGACAGCGACGCGGGCGCGGCGCTCCAGCCCGCCAGCGCGCCCGAAGCGCCTGCGCGCCTGGCCTGCGCCGAAACGCTGGCCGCCCTCGACGATCTCACGCCGGACCAGGCCGAGCTTCTGCGCCTGCGCGCGGTCGAGGGGCTCAGCTATGCCGAGATGGCGCGGCGGCTGCGCGTGAGTGAAGGCACCGTCACCTCGCGCCTGTCGCGCGCCCGCGCCGCCTTGCGCAAACGGCTCGACCTGGCGCCGGATGCGCCGGTGACCTTCCTGATCGACTGAACGGGCGAAAAGCGGACAGACCTGTCAGGAATTTCTGACAGATCTGTCAGGAAATTTCTCGACACATGTGTCAATTTCCGCCCCATCAGAGTCGTGAACAGGCGCGCCCGGCCCCCGGGCGATGGCTAGACTCACCCCCAATCCACGCATGAGGGGAGGATGCCATGCCGAAGGATCAGCACATGGATTACCTGGCCGCCGTCTCGGCCCCGATCGAGCTGGCGCGCGGGTTGCCGAACGCGCATTACACCGACCCCGCCACCATCGCCGAGGAGAACGCGGCGGTGCTTGAGGCGACCTGGGCCGCGCTGTCGGTCGGCGCGGAGGTGCCCGAGCCCGGCGATTGCAAACCCCTTGAATTCCTGGGCCAGCCGCTGCTTCTGCTGCGCGACGGCGACGGCCAGTTGCGGGTGTTTCAGAACATCTGCCGCCACCGCGGCATGATCCTTGTCTCCGAGCCGCGCAAGATCGAGGGCGCGATCCGCTGCCCCTATCACAGCTGGTGCTATGCCAAGGACGGGCGGCTGGTATCGACGCCGCATGTCGGCGGGCCGGGGCAGAACAGCCACCCGGCAATGGACCGCGCCACATTGGGCCTGGTCGAGGTGCGCAGCCATATCTGGCGCGACGTCGTCTTCATCAACCTCTCGGGCGATGCACCGCCCTTCGAGAAGGTGCACGAGACTCTGCTAACCCGCTGGAAAGAGGTGGAAAAACCGATCTTTCATGGCGGGCCGGAAAGCAGCTTCATGCTGGAGGTCGAGACCAACTGGAAACTAGCGGTGGAGAATTACTGCGAAAGCTACCACCTGCCCTGGGTCCATCCGGGCCTGAACAGCTATTCCCGGCTGGAGGATCACTATCACATCGAGGAGCCGGGCAAGTTCTCGGGGCAAGGCACCTATGTCTACCGCCAGCTGAAGGGCGAGGAGGAGGAAGTGTTTCCCGATTTCGAGGGGCTCAGTTCGTTCTGGGACGAGGGCGCGGAATATGTCGCGGTCTATCCCAACCTGCTGCTCGGCGCGCAGCGCGACCATTGCTATGCCATCGTGCTGGAACCCGTGGCGCATGACCGCACGCGGGAACATGTACATCTCTACTACGCGCAGCCCGACACGCCCGAGGCGATGCGCCACAAGAACGCCGCCCTCTGGAAGGGCGTGTTCATAGAGGATGTGGTCGTCGTGGAAGGCATGCAGAAGGGCCGCGCGGCCCCCGGCTTCGACGGCGGGCGGTTTTCGCCCGCGATGGACGGGCCGACGCATCTCTTCCACGCCTGGGTGGCCGAAAGGCTGGCCGCGCATCGGGAGGGGCGGGATGCAGGCTGATCTCGACACGCGGCTCCTGGCGGCCCATGCCGAGGAGAACCGCGCGGCGCTGATCGCGCTCTATGCCGAGGCGTCGGAGGGCGCGCGCGGACTGACCGCGCGGCGGTTCTACCTGACGCATGCCTATGTCTATGCGCTGGAGGCAGGCAGCCAAGAGGCCGTCACGATGCGGGGGAAGCTGGTGGATCTGGGGGCGGAAACGCCGGAGTGAAGCATGTCGCTCAAAAGTCGGAACCGGTCTTGAGCTTCCCGGACATGCGTCATCAATAAGTCAACTGCCCAGGATGGCGACCACGTAAGCCTGCGTTTCGGCGAAGGGCGGGATGCCGCCATAGGCCACCACCGCCTCGGGCCCCGCATTATAGGCCGCCAGCGCATGGGGCCAGTTGCCGAAGCGGCGGTATTGCTGCGCCAGGTAGCGCGCGCCGCCGTCGAGATTGGCGTGGCTGTCCTGCGGATCGACGCCGAGCAGCACGGCGGTATCGGGCATGAGCTGCGCGAGACCGATCGCACCGGCACTGGAGAGCGCGGCGGGGTTCCAGCCGCTTTCCTGGGTCACAAGGCGCAGGAACAGATCCTCGGGGATGCCATGGCGGCGCGCGGCGGCGCGGGCAACCTCCAGCCACGGACCGGCATATCGCCCCGTATAGCGCGGGATCGCGGTCTCCTCTTCATCTCCGCCCGCGCCCGGTTGCAGGCGGGCGGAATACTCGTATTGCGTGGCCGCGCGGCTGTCGAGCAAATCAAGCTGCTCGCTGAAGCGCGCCAGCCTGTCGGCCCCGACGCCCTGCGCGGCGGCGGGAAGCGCGGGGGTCAGAAGCAGCGCGGCGGCAATCCCGAAATGTCGCATGTGACGTCCCTCATCCGGTTCCGGCGCAATATACGGATTTTTATTGTCATTTCCAGTAGGCCACCGCGCGGGACGTTTTTCCGGCTCGGATTCGGCTTTTCTTAACCAAACCGGGATGATCTAACGGCGTGAACATGCTGGATTGAGAATCGAAACGGGGGATACGCATATGGCAGGCTCGGTCAACAAGGTCATTCTGATCGGAAATCTGGGCCGCGACCCGGAAACGCGCAGCTTCCAGAACGGCGGCAAGGTCTGCAACCTGCGGATCGCGACCTCGGAGACGTGGAAGGACCGCAACACCGGCGAGCGGCGGGAAAAGACCGAATGGCATTCGGTCGCGATCTTCAGCGAAGGTCTGGTCGGCGTCGCCGAAAAATACCTGCGCAAGGGCTCCAAGGTCTATATCGAGGGCCAGTTGCAGACCCGGAAGTACCAGGATCAATCGGGAGCGGATCGCTATTCCACCGAGGTCGTCCTGCGTGGATTTGGCGATACATTGGTGATGCTGGACGGACGCAGTGACGGCGGTGGCGGCGGCTATGGCGGCGGATCGCAGGGCGGCTATGGCGGCGGCGGTGGCGGCTATGGCGACGATCGCGGCGGCGGCGGCGACCAGGGCGGCGGCTATGGCGGCGGCAAGGACATGGATGACGAGATCCCGTTCTGATCCGTTGCCAAGCGGAGGCCGCTGCGCGGCCGCTCGATCCGTTTGATTGGCGCGTGCGGCCAGTGGTCTGACAAGATCGCTGGCCTTGCGCTTTTGACATCTGTGGCGCAGCCTCCGGCGGGGATATTTCCGGAACAAGGAAGGAGACGGGCATGCGCAATTTCAACCCGTTGCTTGGGCAGACGATCGCGCCCCCGGTGATGGAGGCGCGGCGTTGGCTGGAGGGGGTGACGTTTTCCGCCGACCGGCCCTTGATGAATCTCAGCCAGGCCGCCCCGGTCGATCCGCCGCCCGAAGGGCTGCGGCGCGCGATGGCCGAGGCGCTGCTGGAGCGTGACGAGAGCCATCTTTACGGGCCGGTCCTGGGGCTGGAAGCCTTGCGCGCGGAACTGGCGGCGAAATGGAGCGCGGATTATGGCGGTGCGGTTGACGCAAGACAGGTCGCCATAACAGCGGGCTGCAACCAGGCCTTCTGCGCCGTCATGGCGACACTGGCGCAGGCAGGCGATGCCGTGATCCTGCCGACGCCGTGGTATTTCAACCACAAGATGTGGCTGGACATGACCGGGATCGAGACGCAGGTGCTGGCCACGGGCGAAGATCTCATCCCCGACCCGGAGGCCGCCGAGGCCTTGATCCACGCGCGCACCCGCGCCATCGTGCTGATCACGCCCAACAATCCCGGCGGCGTCGAATACCCCGCCCCCGTCATGGCGGCCTTCCGCGATCTGGCAAGGCGGCGCGGCATCGCGCTGATCGTCGATGAGACCTATCGCGATTTTCACTCTGTCACCGGGCCCCCGCATGACCTGCTGAGCGATCCGGACTGGGACGAGACCGTCATCACGCTCTATTCCTTCTCCAAATCCTTCCGCCTGACCGGCCACCGCGTCGGCGCGATTATCGCCAGCGAGGCGCGGCTGCGCGAGGCCGAGAAATTCCTCGATTGCGTCGCGATCTGCCCCGCCCAGGTCGGCCAGATCGGCGCGCTCTGGGGGTTGCGCAATCTGACCGAGTGGCTGGCGGGCGAGCGGCTGGAAATCCTCGACCGCCGCGCCGCGATGGAGGCCGCGTTCCAGCGCCTGCCGGATTGGCACTTGCAGGGCTGCGGCGCCTATTTCGCCTATGTCCGCCATCCTTTCGCGCAAGCCTCGGACGCGGTCGCGCGGCGCCTGGTGCGCGAGGCAGGCGTGCTGGCCCTGCCCGGCACCATGTTCGGCCCCGCGCGCGAGGCGGGCGGATCGGGGCAGGCCGAAACCACCCTGCGCCTTGCCTTTGCCAATGCCGATGCGGCGGGGCTGGGGCAGTTGGCCGCGCGATTGTCAGACCTCACGTCATAGGCCCCCTTGCCCCCCCTGCGCCAAGCCCCTAAACCTGCGCCTCAACGGGCGCGGATAACAGGGAGAATACCGCCATGGCGAAACGCGCGGGCAAGAAAGCCTCGGACATCATCGTCTGGATCATCCTGGCCCTTCTGATGGTCGGGCTGGCGGGCTTTGGCATCGGCAGTTTCGGCACCAGCGCGGTCGAGGTGGGCCGGGTCGGCACCGCCCCGATCAGCGCGCGGCAATATGCCCGCGCCTTGCAGGCCGAACTGCGCGCGCAGGCCGCCGAGGGCGGGCAATTTACCTCGCTCTCGGCAATGCGCGCGGCAGGGCTGGACCGCGCGGTGCTGGACGGGCTGGTCGCGCGCGCCGCCCTTACGCATGAGGCCGAGGCGATAGGCGTCTCGGTCGGCGACGAGGAGGTCGCGCGCCAGATCCGCAACACCACCGCCTTCCAGGGACCGGGCGGCGCCTTCGACCGCTCGGGCTACGAATTCCTGTTGCAACAGCAGGGTTTCACGACCGAGGAATTCGAGGAAACCGTGCGCGAGGATATTTCACGCTCGCTGCTGCAATCGGGTGTCGTCGGCGGGCTGGAGATGCCCGCGGGCTTTATCGAGCCCCTGTTGGCCTACCAGACCGAAACCCGCAGCTTCACGCTGGCCCGCGTCACCGAAGACGATCTGGCCACCGGCCTCACCGCGCCGACGCAGGAGGAGTTGCAGGCCTATTACGACGAGAACCAGGCCCGGTTCGAGCGCCCCGAGGCGCGCGCCATCACCTATGCCTGGATCACCCCGGACATGATCATGGATGACGTGTCGGTGGATGAAACGGCGCTGCGCGCGCTCTATGACGAGCGGATCGCACAATATGTGCAGCCCGAGCGCCGCTTGCTGGAACGTCTGGTCCTCACGAGCGAGGAGGAGGCCAATTCCGCCATCGCCGCGCTGGAAGCCGGGGAAACCGAATTCGACATACTGGTCGCCGAACGCGGCCTGACGCTGGAGGATATCGACCTGGGCGAGGTCAGCGCCGATGACATCTCGGATGCCGCCGCGGAGGTGATCTTCGCCGATACCGAGCGTGAGATCTTCGGCCCGCTGGAAAGCGCATTCGGCCCCGCCCTCTACCGCGTCAACGCGGTGCTGGACGCAAGCGAAATCACCTTCGAGGACGCGCAGGACGACCTGCGCGACGAATTGGCCGAGGACGCCGCGCGGCGCGCCATCGACGCGATGATCGAGGAGATGGACGACCTCCTGGCCAGCGGCGCCACGCTGGAGGAACTGGCCGCGGAGACCGGGATGGTCCTGGGCACCGTCACATGGCGCGAGGGGGCCGATACCGGCATCGCCGCCTATGACGATTTCCGCGAGGCCGCCGCGACCGTGTCCGAGACCGACTTCCCCGAACTGCTGCCGCTGTCCGATGGCGGGCAATTCGCGTTGCGCCTCGACGAGGTGATCCCGGCCAGCGTCCCGCCATTGGACGAGATCACGGATGAGGTCACCCAGGCCTGGCGCGACACGCAGCTGCGCGAACGGCTGACCGACCGGGCGCAGTCGCTGATCACCCAATTGGCCACAAGCGGCAGCCTGGAGGATCTGGACCTGGAGTTGCAGCAGGAGGAGTTGATCCGCCGCAACGATTTCATCCCCGACGCGCCGCCGACACTTGTGGCGCAGATCTACCAGTTGAACGGTCCGGGCGACCTGGTGGTGATCCCGGCCAGCCGCTCGGCCTGGATCGCGCGGCTCGACAGCATCAACTCGGGCACGGAAGGGGCCGCCGATACCGTCGCGCTGCGCGCCGTGTTCGAGGCGCAAGGCGCGCAGGCGATGGCGCAGGACCTCTTCGAGGCCTATGGTCAGGCGTTGCAGGCCGAGATCGGCATCAGCCTCGATCAGGGCGTGATCAACGCGGTCCATGCGCAGTTCCCCTGAGGCATCATGGCGCTGATCCCCGCATTCGACAGGTTCGAGGCCGGATGGGCCGAGGGGCGCAATCAGCTGGTCCATACCCGTCTGGCCGCCGATCTGGACACGCCGGTTTCGGTGATGATGAAGCTGGCCGATGCGGGGCGCGACAGCTTCATCCTGGAATCGGTCACCGGCGGCGAGGTGCGCGGGCGCTATTCGATCATCGGCCTGAAGCCCGACCTGATCTGGGAATGCCGGGGCGACGAGAGCCGGTTGAACCGCGACGCGCGCTTTGATCGCGAGGCGTTCGTGCCGTGTGAAGAGCCGCCGCTGACCGCGATCCGGTCGCTTCTGGCCGAATCCGCCATCGACATGCCCGAGGACCTGCCCGCCGCCGCCGCCGGTCTCTTCGGTTATCTCGGCTATGACATGATCCGGCTGGTGGAACATCTGCCCGATGTGAACCCCGACCCGCTGGGCCTGCCCGACGCGGTGCTGATGCGGCCCTCGGTCATCGCGGTGCTGGACGGGGTCAAGGGCGAGGTGACGGTGGTCTCGCCTGCGTGGCACCGGTCCGGCCTGTCGGCGCGCGCGGCCTATGCGCAGGCCGCCGAACGGGTGATGGACGCGGTGCGCGACCTGGAACGCCAACCCTCCGGCACCTCGCGCGAAATGGGCGAGGCCGCCCCGGTCAGCGCGCCCGTCTCGAACTTCGCCAAGCCCGATTACCTGGCGGCGGTGGAGAAGGCCAAGGCGTACATCCGCGCGGGCGACATCTTCCAGGTGGTGCCCTCGCAGAGGTGGCGCCAGCAGTTCCGCGAGCCGCCCTTCGCGCTCTACCGCGCGCTCAGGCGCACCAACCCCTCGCCCTTCATGTTCTTCTTCAATTTCGGCGGCTTCCAGGTGGTGGGCGCCAGCCCCGAGATCCTGGTGCGCGTCTTCGGCGGCGAGGTCACGATCCGCCCCATCGCGGGCACCCGCAAGCGCGGCGCCACGCCCGAGGAAGACCGCGCGCTGGAGGCCGATCTGCTCTCGGACGAAAAGGAACTGGCCGAGCACCTGATGCTGCTCGACCTGGGCCGCAACGACACCGGCCGGGTCTCGAAGATCGGCACCGTGCGCCCGACCGAGGAGTTTATCGTCGAGCGCTACAGCCATGTCATGCATATCGTCTCCAACGTGGTGGGGGAACTGTCCGACGATCACGACGCCCTCTCGGCGCTGCTTGCGGGCATGCCCGCGGGCACGGTCTCGGGCGCGCCCAAGGTCCGCGCAATGGAGATCATCGACGAGCTCGAGCCGGAAAAGCGCGGCGTCTATGGCGGCGGCGTCGGCTATTTCAGCGCGGGCGGCGACATGGACATGTGCATCGCGCTGCGCACGGCGGTGGTGCAGGACGAGACGCTCTATATCCAGGCCGGCGGCGGCGTGGTCTATGACAGCGACCCCGAGGCCGAGTTCGAAGAGACCGAGAACAAGGCCCGCGCCATCAAGCGAGCGGCGGAGGAGGCGAGCCTCTTCACGAGCCGCCGCAACGGCTAGACCGGCCACCCCCTTCTTTCCCTTCTTTGTTCCGAAAATATCCTGGGGAGCGCGAGGGGCAACGCCCCTCGCCTCGGTCGGATTGCGCAGCAATTCGACCCCGAAAGCCCGCCGCGCGCGCCACGTGTAGGGCGCCGCCATCCCGCACCCCGCCACGCCCCCCTCTACCGCAAGCCCTCCGCCAACACATCAAAGACCAGCCGGATCCGCGCGCTGGTGTGCAACTCGCGATGCGTGACCAGCCAGATCGGCACCGGAATGGGTGGAAAATCGGGCAGCACGCGGATCACCTCATCGCTCTGCGCCGCGATGTCCTCGGAGGCCAGCCCGATGCCAAGGCCCTGCCGGACCATCTCCCAGGCCACGGCTGTGTTCTCGCTGAAATAGCGGAACTGGCGGGGGGCCAGGTGCAGCCCATACGCGGCGAGATAGTCGATCATGCGCGGGCTCTGGTCGATGCCGATGAACTGCGCCCCCGCCACATCCGACAGCGATGCGGGCGCGCCGACGCGGCGGATATAGGCGGGCGCGGCATAGCAATGGGCAAGGGCCGTGCGGATCAGTTTCGCGATCAGCTCGGGCTCGGAGGGGCGCACATGGCGGATGGCGATATCGGCCTCGCGGCGGCGCAGGTCGCTGATCTGGTTCGACACCACGATCTCCACATTGATCCCCGGCGCGCGGCGGGCGAGGTCGACCAGGATCGGTGGCAGGATATGGGCGGCATAGCTGTCGCTGGCCGAGATGCGCACATGGCCCTCGATGCTCGTGCTCTGGCCGGTGGCCGCCAGCGACAGCCGCGAGGCCGCCTCGCCCATGGCGCGGGTCTGCTCCAGAAGCTCCATCCCCGGCGCGGTCAGCACCAGCGTCTTGCCGATGCGCTCGAAGAGGGTCACGCCAAGGGCTGCCTCCAGCCCCGCCACCTGCCGCCCAAGGGTGGGCTGCGTCAGCCCGAGCGCGCGGGCGGCAGCCGAAAGCGAGCCCTCCTCGACCGTCGCGAGAAACGCGCGGACCTGGTTCCAGTCATAGCTGACGCTGCGCCAATCCATGCATGAATGCATATCATGAATATGGGTTTGCGCAATTTCCCTTGATGCGCGTTCGGGATAGGAGACCGGCACCCAAAGGAGAAACCGCCATGACCCCTGCCCGATTCTGGGACCGCGCCGCCCCGAAATATTCCGAACGCCCGATCGGCAACATGGCCGCCTACGAGGCCGGTCTGGCCCGCGTGCGCAGCCATCTGACCGGCAGCGACCGCCTGCTGGAACTGGGCTGCGGAACGGGGGGCACCGCGCGGCGGCTGGCACCCCATGTGTCCGAGGTGACGGCGACGGATATCTCGCCCGCGATGATCGCGATCGCCAGGACCCGCGCGGCCGAGGAAGGGGTGACCAACATCACCCACCTGACCGCCTCGCTGGAGGGCGGCATGCCCGCCGGTCCCTTCGACGTGGTCGCGGGGTTCAACCTGATCCACCTCCTGCCCGACCCGGAACGCGACATCGCGCGGATCCGCGATCTGGTCAAACCCGGCGGGCTTTTCATCTCCAAGACGCCCTGCCTGACCGGGCTCTACGGGCTCCTGCGCCCGGTGGTCGGCGCGATGCGGCTTGCGGGTTGCGCGCCGAAGGTGCATTTCCTCTCGCCCGCCCGGCTGGACCGCGCCGTGAGGGCCGCCGGGTTCGAGATCATTGAGACCGGCAATTACCCGAAATCACCCCCCGGCCACCTGATCGTCGCACGGGCCGTCTGAAGGGCTTTGACCTGCCCGCGCGCGGTCTCGATCGTTTCAGGTTCAAGATGTATCGGTCTTCTCTGCCTCGTCCCGTGCAGGGCCGAACGCGAAAACCGATCCACTATTTCCATCGGAGCCTCAAACGATTTAGATTACCGGGAAACCAAAAGGCCGAGGCGCGCAGATGTCAGACTTGCCAGAATACTACTTCCGCATCCGCGAGAACGGCGCGGCGCTTTTCCGGGTCGACACCGAGAACCGCCAGCGCCGGATCGAGATGACGGAACTGGCCGCGATCAACGTCAAGAACGGCAATGTCCGCGCGCATGGCGACCACGTCCTGACGGATGAGGAAAAGGCCGTCATCACCGAATGGATCATGGAGCGCCGCGAGGTGCTGGCCGAGCGCGACCTCGACGACATCCACCGCGCGGTCGATTACCTCAACCTGACCACGCACTGGGCGCAGAGCCGCGCCAGCGACGAGGATCTGGAGGATGTGACCGACCGGCTGCTCCTGGCGATGCACGATTTGCGCTCGGTGCTGGTGCGCAAGAAGGCCGACCGGCTGATGAAAGGGGGCTGAGCGCCCTTATTCGTTGCCGAAATTCCGGTTTGGCGCGGTGATGGCATAGCTCTCCTGCCCCGCCTGAGGCAGCATCGCCTCAAGACAATTGCCCGGCCCGTCCGTGATCATCCAAGGATGCGTCAGGTAGGTATCGACGGTGATCGCCTCACCGGGGTTGAGCGATCCGATCTCCACCGGGCTGCCGGTGTAATCCATCCAGATCAGCCCGCGCGATCCGTCCGTGCCATTGGTGAAGGTGATGCGCTGGCCGACCTCGCCATTGAGCGAGGCCATGCCCTGCACCGCGTCGCAGGTCACGCCATCGCCGGGCTGCGGCGCGGCCCCCAGGGCGGGATCGGCGCAGGCGGTCAGGAACCGGTTGAGCGGCTCGGCCACGCCCGCTGTCACGATCTCCGCGCCCTGGCCTTCGGGGATCGCATAGCTCAACACCTCGCGCACCCGCATCAGGTTGAACAGGCCATTGCCCAGGTCCACCGCCATCTCGACGCCGGTGATGCCGACCTCGGCCCCCACCCCGATGATACTGCCCTCGACCGAGGTTCCGGCCCCCGCCCCGTCGGTGAAGGACAGCACCGTCGCGGCGCCGTTCTGCAACCCGGCGGTATCGGCGGCGATCTGGACCACTGCGTAGGGCCCGCCCGCGCCGATCTGGCATTGGGCGAGGAATTGCACATTGTCGGTTTCGGGCACGCCATGGGCCAGCACGATGATGGATTGGAACGGGTCGGCGGCAAGTTCGGTCGTCGCGCCCCATTGAAGCCCGTCCTGCGCGAGGGCGTCGATAGGCGTGAGCGTGAGGGCGGCGGCGCTGAGGGCAAGACGAATGCGGGTCATGAAAAATCTCTGCTGTTGGATGGGTCAAATGGCGATGCGGTCAGCCTAGGCGAGTGTCCGCTCAACCTCAAGTGTCATTCCTACACTTGCGTGGAGTCCCGCGCATCGGGGGCATAGTGGCTGACCATCTCATACGCCTTGCGCGGGCCGGTAACGTGCCAAATGGTGCGCCAGTCTGGCCAGTCGGAGAAATCGTAACGCACCCGGTAGAGGTCCGGCGGGCAGTCATGCGCGGCCTTTGTCGCCGCGCCCGAGAACCAGTGAAACGGTCGGCCATCGTCGAAGAGAACCGCGATCCCCCGCCCCTCCGCCCGCCACAGATAGCGCCGCTCGGCCCGCATCGGGGGGCCATCGCCATAGCGCAAGAGGCCGGTCTCGGTCAGGACCAACCCCTGCGCCTCCACCGTGAACAGGGCCTGCCCGTCAAGCCGCCCCACCACGCCTGCGCGGGCATCGTCGATCCGGCGGGTCAGCCGCCATCGCCCTCTGAAATCAGCCAGTCTCACGGAGCAACCGGCCTGCCGATATAGGCGTCCCCCGCCGACCCGGCAAAGCGCAACGCGCCGGTCTCATCCGTGAAAAGATCGTAGCAGGCCCAGTGATCCGAGCGCGGCCATTGGCTGCAATATTGCCCGCCCTCGGCGCGCCAATAGCCCCAACTGGGCCGCGCATCGTCGTAGAAGGTCCGCCCCGAGGCATGGAACCGTTGCGATGCGCCGCTGTCATAGAGGATCTCGACCTCCGCCAGCGCCGCCGTGATCGCGTCATCGCGGGTGATCTGCACCCAGTCCGCCCGCGCCGCGCCCGCCGCCGCCAGCCAGATCGTCAAGACAGCCAAGAGTTTCATTCCCGCGACATCCCGCATCCTTGTGATCCCTCCGACCCCACCGTAAGAGGGCGCGAACCCCCTCACAAGAGCAAGGCAGCGCCGATATGATCCCCCGATATTCCCGCCCCGAGATGGTCAAGATCTGGTCGCCCGAGACCAAGTTCCGCATCTGGTACGAGATCGAGGCCCATGCCTGCGACGCCATGGCCGATCTGGGCGTGATCCCGCGTGAAAACGCCGACGCCGTGTGGAAGGCGCGCAATGTGGAGTTCGACACGGCCCGGATCGACGAGATCGAGGCCGTGACCAAGCATGACGTGATTGCCTTCCTGACCCATCTGGCGGAACATGTCGGGGCCGACGAGGCGCGGTTCGTGCATCAGGGCATGACCTCCTCGGACGTGCTGGACACATGTTTCAACGTGCAGCTTGTGCGCGCCGCCGACATCCTCATTGCCGATCTGGAGGGGCTTCTCGCCGCGCTCAAGACCCGCGCGATGGAACACAAGATGACGATCCGCATCGGGCGGTCGCACGGCATCCACGCCGAACCCACCACGATGGGGCTGACCTTCGCCCGCTTCTACGCCGAGATGGACCGTAACCTGACCCGGATGCGCAGCGCCCGCGCCGAGGTGGCGACCGGCGCGATTTCCGGCGCGGTCGGCACCTTCGCCAATATCGACCCTGCGGTCGAAACCCATGTCTGCGAGAAGCTCGGCCTTGAGCCCGAGCCGATCTCCACGCAAGTCATCCCCCGCGACCGCCACGCCGCCTTCTTCGCCACTTTGGGCGTGATCGCCAGCAGCATCGAGAACATCGCCACCGAGATCCGCCACATGCAGCGCACCGAGGTGCTGGAGGCGGCCGAGTTCTTCTCGATGGGGCAAAAGGGCTCCTCCGCCATGCCGCACAAGAAGAACCCGGTGCTGACCGAGAACCTGACCGGGCTGGCGCGGCTGGTGCGCATGGCGGTGATCCCGGCGATGGAGAACGTGGCCCTCTGGCACGAGCGCGACATCTCCCATTCCTCGGTCGAGCGCAATATCGGCCCCGACACCACGATCACGCTGGATTTCGCCCTGTCGCGGCTGACCGGCGTGATCGAAAAGCTTCTGGTCTACCCCGAGAACATGCTGGAAAACATGAACAAGTTTCCGGGCCTAGTGATGTCGCAGCGCGTCCTGCTGGCGCTGACGCAGGCCGGTGTCAGCCGCGAGGATGCCTATCGGCTGGTGCAGAGGAACGCGATGAAGGTCTGGGATCACCGCACTGACTTTCGCGAGGAATTGCTGGCCGACGAGGAGGTGCGCGCGGCGCTGTCGGAAGACGAGATCAACGAGAAGTTCGACCTCGGCTATCACACCAAACATGTCGACACGATCTTCGCGCGGGTGTTCGGCGCGGGGTGACGCAAACCGGACCGGGATGCGCCGCGCCTTGCGGGCCTTGCGACCCTGCCTCGGACCGCACCCGCGCTCGGTCGACCGAGCGCTGCGCCCCGCGCGCGGAATTGCCAAGGCGCGCCCGACCTGCTAGGGCAGTGCCGGACCCCTGCGCAACGGGGCTCAACGGAATATGCCATGCCGACCGGTCTTGATCACTCGCTCCGCCTGACAGCGCGTCGTCGACGACGCGCCTGACCCCTGCCTGCGCCCTCCCCGGGTTTTCACTGACAAAGGAGCCTCCTGCCATGGTGGCCAAGCTATTCATCGACGGCGAGGTCGGCACCACCGGCCTGCAAATCCGCGAGCGGCTGAATGGGCGCGCGGATGTGGACCTCATCTCGGTCGATCCGGCGCGCCGCAAGGACGCCGACGCCCGCGCCGAGGCCTTCGCGCAGGCCGACATCGCCATCCTCTGCCTGCCCGATGACGCCGCGCGCGAGGCGGTGACGCTTGCGGGCGACACGCGCATCATCGACGCCTCCACCGCGCATCGGATCGCGCCCGGCTGGACCTACGGGATGCCCGAACTGCCAGGGCAACGCGAGGCCATCGCGGGTGCCACGCGCGTTGCCAATGTCGGCTGCTACGCCACCGGCTCGATCGCGCTGATCCGGCCCCTGCGCGATGCCGGTATCCTGCCGCCCGAATACGCCGCGACCCTGACCGGCGTGTCGGGCTATACCGGCGGCGGCAAGGCCCTGATCGCCGAATATGACGCAGGCACCGCGCCCGCCCATTTCCTTTACGCCCTGGGCCAGAGCCACAAGCATGTGCCGGAAATCATGCGCTACGCCACCCTCACCGTGCAGCCCGCCTTCCAGCCCGCCGTCGGCAATTTCGCGCAAGGCATGGTGGTGCAACTGCACCTGCACCGCGCGGGCGTGAACGGCGATGCCACCCGCGACACCCTCGAGGAGGCGATGCGCGCCTTCTATGCCGAGGCCCGCTTTGTCGAGGTGACGCCTGCCCCCGACCGCCTCGATCCGCAGGCCGTGAACGGGTCGAACCGGATGCTGATCTCGGTCCATGGCGACGACACGGCCGGCATCTGGACCCTGACCGCGACGCTGGACAATCTCGGCAAGGGCGCGTCCGGCACCGCCGTGCAGAACCTCAACCTGATGATCGGGGCCGACGAGGGCGCGGGGCTCTAGATCCGCGCGCATCCGCGCAAAATTTGAACCAAACCCGCCGCATTCGGCCCGCGGCGGGAAACCCCCCCTTAACCCGCGCTCCCGATGCTGATCCATGGGGTAATACGAGAGATGTGGGGGTGCAGCACGATGGGGCTGACGCAGGAATTGATGGACCGGGAGGGCACGGCGCTGCCCGTCCGGCACTTGACCAACGCCGAAAAGGCCGCCGTGATCGTGCGGCTCCTGATCTCGGAAGGGGCCGCGCCGCGCCTGACCGGGCTCAGTCCCCGGCAACAGGAACGGCTGGTCGAACGCATGGCAAGCCTCGCGCCCGTCGACCGGCGCACCCTGGCCGCCGTGGCGCAGGAATTCGCGCAGAGGCTGGACAATCTCGGCCTGACCTTTCCGGGCGACATGGCCGGCGCGCTGGAGATGATCGGCGATCACCTGTCGCAGGACACCCGCCAGCGCCTGACCGACCGCGCCGAGGCCGAAGGCCCGCCCGATCCCTGGCGCAAGCTGGCGGGGATGGAGGCCGACCAGCTCCGCCCCCTCGTCACCCGCGAAAGCGCCGAGATCTGCGCCATCCTGCTGGCCAAGCTGCCGGTCTCGAAGGCCGCCGCCCTGCTCTCCGACCTGCCCGAGGATCGCGCCCATATCGTGGCCCATGCGGTCTCGCTGACCGGCGCGGTCGATCCCGCCACCATCGCCCGCGTCGGCGACCAGCTGCTCGGCGAATTGAGCGCCAGATCCGCCCCCGCCTTCGACGGCAACCCGGCGGATCGCGTCGGCGCGATCCTGAACGCCGCCACCGCGACCACCCGCGAAAAGGTGCTGGACGGGCTGGATACGCGCGATGAGGTCTTCGCGGGCCATGTCCGCCGCGCCATCTTCACCTTCGAACATATCCCCAAACGGGTCGAGGCCAAGGACGTGCCCCGCGTCATGCGCGCCGTCGATCCCGAGACCACCGTGCTGGCGCTGGCCGCCGCGATGCAGGCCGCCCCTGTCGCGGTCGAGTTCTTGCTAGAGAACATGTCCAAGCGCATGGCCGAACAATTGCGCGAAGACGCCGAGGCGCGTGGCACTATCCGCGGCGCCGAGGGCGAGGCCGCGATGGCCGAGGTCGTCACCGCCATCCGCGCGCAGGAGGAGGCCGGAGAGATTCGCCTGATCGCGCCGGAGGACTGAGCCCGCCTGTCCCTTGACGCAAATCGCCCGCGCGCCCTAGGCTCGGGCGTGAAAGGCGGTCCACCCCCATGCTCCTCGACACATATTTGATCTATCTCGCCGCGGTGGCGGTCTTCTTCGCCACGCCACCCGACAGCAGCCAGCTTCTGATCATCTCGAACAGCATCCGCCACGGGCTTGGCCGCAGCCTCTTGACCGTCGCGGGCGACCTCAGCGCCAATATGCTGCAGATGACCGCCGCCGCGTTCGGCCTCGCCGCGATCATCGCCGGTTCGGCCAGCGCCTTCCTGTGGATCAAATGGCTCGGCGTCGCCTACCTGGCCTGGATCGGGCTGCAACTGATCCTGCGCGCAGAGCGCCCCCCGGACCCCGCCAGTGCGGGCACACGCCTCTTCCGGCAAGGTTTCATCACCTCGATGGCCAATCCCTTCGCGGTGGTCTTCTTCGGCGCGCTCTTCCCGCAATTCATCGACCCCGCGCGCCCCGTTCTGCCGCAACTGCTGATCCTCGGCCTGACCTACCTGGTCGTCGACGGGGCGATCCTGATCCTCTGGGGCTGGACCGGCAGCCGCGCGGTAACCCTGCTCAAGCGCCTCTCGCTCGGGATGATCAACCGGATCTGCGGCGCGCTGATGATCGGTGCCGCCGCGCTTCTGGCATCAAAAGACCTGACGCCAAACCGTTAGGCTACATCCCGCACCGACAGCGCGCGGCGTCCATCCGCCCAGGCCCGCGCCGCCTGCCCCAAGCCCTTGAACAGGGGCCGCGAGACCGGATCCTGCGCCGCGCGATATTCCGGGTGCCACTGCACCGACAGCGTAAATCCCGGCGCATCCGCGATATAGACCGCCTCGGGCGTGCCATCCTCGGCATGGCCATCAATCACCACCCGCGCGCCCGGCGTCTTGATGCCCTGCCCGTGCAGCGTGTTGGTCATCACCTCGCGCGCGCCCATCAGGCGGTGAAACGGCCCGCCATCCGAGAACTTGACGATATGGCGCAGGGCAAACTTCTCCTCCAGCGTACCATCGGGCGGCATCCGGTGGTTCATCCGCCCCGGCAGGTCGCGGATCTCGGGGTAGAGCGAGCCGCCCATGGCGACATTGACCTCCTGGAACCCCCGGCAAATGCCGAGGAAGGGCTGCCCCCGCTCGACACAGGCGCGCACCAGCGGCAGGCTGACGGCATCGCGGCTCCGGTCGAACGCGCCATGCGCCTCGGTCTCGTCCTCGCCATATTCCTCGGGGTGGACATTGGGCCGGCCGCCGGTGAAGAGGAACCCGTCGAAGGTTTCCAAGAGCTCACCCGTGCTGGCGTAGCGCGGATCGGCGGGGATCACGAGGGGCACACAATCCGAGACCTCGGCAATCGCTTCCGAGTTCATCTGCCCGCCCGCATGGGTCGGATACTGGTCGTTCAGCAGATACTGGTTGCCGATAATACCGATCAGGGGGCGCGCCATCGAAACCTCTTTTGCATCCGGGTTTCAAAGCTATACAAGGCCCGGTCGCGCCTGACCAGATGCACCCGCCTTCAGGCGGCGCCCGCATACCCCGCCAGACCGATCCCCGCCAGCGCCGCCGCCGCGTCATTCTCCGAGCTGTCGCCGGTCACGCCGACCGCGCCGACCACCGCGCCATCCGCGTCCTTGACCAGCACGCCCCCCGGCACCGGGATCATCTTGCCGCCAAGCGCGCCATTCACCGCCGCGATGAAATAGCCCTGTTCCTCGGCCCGCGCCATCTGCACCGATCCCGGCATCCCCAGCATGACCGCGCCATAGGCCTTGCCCCGCGCGATCTCGAAGCGCCCCGGCGCGGCCCCATCCTCGCGCTCGAAGGCCAGAAGATGCCCGCCCGCATCCAGCACCGCGACACTCAGCGGCTTCAGCCCCATCTCGCGGCCCTTCGCGCGCGCCCCCGCCACGATCCCCCGTGCCTGGTCCAGCGTAATCATCCCGTTCACCCCCCATTAAGGTTAACGCGCCACCGCCCCGAGAGGGGCCGCCACGCGGGTCCATCATCTTCTTGGCACAAATACTCACGAACCTGACCCTACGGAAACCGCCCACGCCGTTGAAGCAGTTTCAACGAAAAAAAGGGGGCAGACCCGCACCTGCCCCCATCGTCTTCGTTTCGAGCGTTTCAGGGTCCGGTCGAAAAGGGGGATCGGTTTTCGCGTTCAAGCGCAATGCGCGGGAGGCAGAGAAAACCGATGCAGCTCGACCCTGAAACGATCAAAATACCTGAAATCCCGACCGCGAGGCCAGGCGCGCCGTCTATTGTGACGCCTTCAGTTCCAGCCTGCGCCGATGCAGCACCGGCTCGGTATAGCCCGAGGGCTGCACCCGCCCCTTGAACACGAGGTCACAGGCCGCCTGGAAGGCGATCCCGTCGAACCCCGGTGCCATCGGCACGTAAGCGGCATCGCCCGCGTTCTGCTTGTCCACCACGGCGGCCATCTTCTGCATCGCCTCCATCACCCGGCCCTCGTCGATGACGCCGTGATGCATCCAGTTGGCGATGTGCTGCGCCGAGATGCGGCAGGTCGCGCGGTCCTCCATCAGGCCGACATCGTTGATGTCGGGCACCTTGGAACAGCCGACGCCCTGGTCGATCCAGCGCACGACATAGCCCAGGATCCCTTGCGCGTTGTTCTCGACCTCGGCGATGATCTGCGCCTCGCTCCAGGCGCGGTAATTCGCCAGCGGAATATCAAGGATATGCTCGACAAAGGCGCGCTTGCCGCCCGCCCTGATCGCATCTTGCCGCGCGAAGACATCGACCTGGTGGTAATGCAGCGCGTGCAGCGTGGCCGCCGTGGGCGATGGCACCCAGGCGCAATTGGCCCCGGCGCGCGGATGCTCGATCTTCTGTTCCAGCATCGCGGCCATCTGGTCGGGGATGGCCCACATGCCCTTGCCGATCTGGGCGCGGCCCTGAAGCCCGCATTCCAGCCCGACATCGACATTCTGCGCCTCATAGGCCGCGATCCAGCCCTTGCGCTTGATGAACTCCTTGCGGCTGAACGGCCCCGCCTCCATGGAGGTATGGATCTCGTCCCCGGTGCGGTCGAGAAACCCGGTATTGATGAAGGCCACGCGGCTTTTCGCGGCGCGGATACATTCCTTGAGGTTGACGGTCGTGCGCCGCTCCTCATCCATAATGCCCAGTTTCACGGTATGGCGCGGCAGGCCGAGCACCTCTTCCACCCGGTCGAAAATCTCATCCGCAAAGGCCACCTCTTCCGGCCCGTGCATCTTCGGCTTGACCACATAGACCGAGCCGTGCAGCGAATTGCCGCCCTCGCGCTGCAAATCGTGCATGGCGATCAGCGTCGTCACCATCGCATCCATCAGCCCCTCGAAGACCTCGGCCCCATCGCGGTCCAGGATCGCGGGGTTGGTCATCAAATGGCCGACATTGCGCACCCAGAGGAGCGCCCGCCCCTTCAGCGTGACCGCCTCGCCATCCGGCCCGGTATAGCTCTTGTCGGGGTTGAGGGCGCGCGTGAACCTCTTGCCGCCCTTCTCGACCTCCTCGCACAGATCGCCCTGCATCAGCCCCAGCCAGTTGGCGTAACACGCCACCTTGTCCTCGGCATCGACGGCGGCGACGCTGTCCTCGAAATCCATGATCGCGGTCATCGCGGCCTCGATCCGGATATCGGCCATGTTGGCGCGGTCATAGCGGCCGATATAATGGTTGCCGTCAAAGACCAGCTCCACATGCAGCCCGTGATTGACCAGCACCACCGCGTCGGGACACCGCGCCGAGCCGCTATGGCCGATGAATTTCTCAGGGCTCACCAACGGGTGCCCATCCATCACCAGCGCGCCATCGACCACCTCGTAGCGGCGAATATCGGCATGGCTCGCGCCCTTGATCGGGAAATGCGTGTCCAGCAGGACGCGGGCCTGCGCCACCACCCGCGCGCCGCGCCCGCGCTCATATCCCTTGCCCTCGGGCCGGCTGCCAAGCGCATCGGTGCCATAGAACGCGTCATAGAGACTGCCCCACCGCGCATTGGCCGCATTCAGCGCATAGCGCGCGTTCATCACCGGCACGACCAGTTGCGGGCCGGGAACGCGCGCGATCTCGGGGTCGACATTGGCGGTGTCGATGGTGAAATCCTCGCCCTCGGGCACCAGATAGCCGATCTCTTCCAGGAACGCCTTATATGCCTTGCGGTCATGCGGGCCGTCGCGATTGGCAATGTGCCAGGCGTCGATCTTCTCCTGCAGATCCTCGCGTTTCTCCAGCAGCGCCCGGTTCTTCGGTCCAAGGTCATGCACGATCTGCGCAAACCCCGTCCAGAATGCATCCGCCTCCACGCCGGTTCCGGGCAGCGCACGGGTCTCGATGAAATCCGCCAGGTCCGCAGCCACCTGCAGCCCGTACTTGTCAATCCGCTTGCTCATCCGACCCTCTCCTACCAATGCCTGACATCCGGTCCGCATACTGTCGCATACCGTGCTTGGCGCAGAGCTAGTCCAAAATCCGCTCAAGGGCAAGAAATCCGCGCGTCAGCGCCCGCGCTCGGCCCCGTGCCTCTCTTCCATAAGCCTATAGAAATCCTGCAATTTCTTGCCTCTTTCGGGTTTGAAAGAGGCACCTTCTTGCATTCCCTGAATCCGGTCCAGCCGGAACATGCGGAAATCCTCGCGCAGCTCGCACCAGCCCACCACGGTCCAGACCGAGCCCCAGAACCACAGCCCCAGGGGCCGGATCACCCGATCCGTCCGCGCGCCCTTTTCATCCGTGTAATCCAGCATCAGGCGCTGGCCCGCATCCGCGGCCGCCTCGACCCGGTCGATCCTCACCCGCAGATCGTCGGTCATGCGCGGCCCGATGGCGTGGACCGGCACCTGCCCCGCGCGCAACCGCTCGGCCTCGGGCAACACCGCGCCGATCTTGACCAGCGCCTCCTCGGCGCCGCGCGCCATATCCGCGCCGCCAAAGGCCCGGATCAGGCGGGCCCCGGCGACCAGCGCCACGATCTCGTCCCGCGTGAACATCAGCGGCGGCAGGTCATAGCCTTCCTCCATCACGTAACCCACACCCGCCTCGCCGTCGACCGGCACACCGCTGGCCATGAGGTCGGCAATATCGCGGTAGATGGTGCGGGTGCTGACCTCCAGCTTTTCGGCCAGCTTGTCTGCCGTGACCAACCGCCCGCCGCGCATCATCTGCACGATCCGAAACAGGCGGTCGGCCCGGCGCATCCTTCAGGCGACCTCGAAGAGGCCGATGGAATTGCCATCGGGATCGGTGGCGTAGAAGAAACGCCCCGGCGGGATCTGGATGATCGGCGAGACCACGGTGCCGCCCGCCTGTTTCACCCGCTCCATCATCTCCTCCGACGTGCCTTCAGCGGCCAGGTGGATGGTGGGGCCGGTGCCATCGCCCGCGGGCTTGCCCCGGTAGAGGTGTCCCGCGACGCCCTTCATCGGGTCGGCGGGCTTGAAATTGGCGAAAACCTCCTCGCCCGAGGTCTCCTTCTCCAACGCCATGCCGGTGATCGCGGCGTAGAATTTCATTCCCTTCTCCAGGTCCGAGACCGGGATTTCGGACCAGACAACGGCATGTTCGGGTGCATGGGTCATGATTGTCATTCCTTCATGTTGAGACATAGCGAATGACACAGGTTTGACATACCCCTCCTGACAGCATTCTGTCAGGAGGATGTTTGATCTCAGTTGAACAGCGCGTTGATCTCGGCGGGGCCGAGGCTGGCGCGGTTGTCGCCCATCCGGCAATCGTCGTTTTGCGGGTTGGCGTCACGCAAAATGTCGGGATCATAGCTGATCTCGACGCCGAAGCCTTCCTGGAACTCGTGACCGGGGTTCCAGCTGCGCTCGGTGGCGAAGACAAAGCTTTCTCCGGGGTTGAGGTTGACGAAGCCGCGATAGCCAATGGGCGCACCGCTGGCATTCATCAGCGTGACAAGCTGCTGCCCGTCGCGCGAGCGGTAGGGCGCGCCGCCGATATTGGCGATCTCCGCCTCGATCCGGATCAGCCCCCCGCCGATCCGCCGCGCGGCAAAGGACCGGATGGCGGGCGCGGGGCATTGCACGGCCAGCACCCCGGGCTGGACGCTGATCCCCTGCTGTCCGGCAAGACCGGGAACGGCATCGGGCATCAACTGGATCCCCTCCAACTGGATCAGGGATTGCGCCGGCGCGGCGGCGGGCATGAGGGCGGCAAGCGCAAGACAGGCGGCTTTGAGGGTCAGGGGGCGCATCGGGACATCTCCTTTGGTTGAATCGGGGGCGCTGTCCATGGGTCGGGTGACGCAGGGGAAAGGTTCAATCGGACCCGCGCCCGACCTTGCACCTGCGCGCCCATCCGCTACTCATTGGGGCGACCAAACGCGAAGGAATCCCCCATGCAAGCCGACGCCCCCCAGACCGTCCACCTGGCCGATTACACCGCCCCGAACTGGTGGGTGGAAAAGGTCGAGCTTGCCTTTGACCTGCACCCGACCGCGACCCGCGTCCGCTCGAAAATCCGGTTCAAACGCAACCCGGATGCCGCGGGGCGCGACCTGCATCTGGACGGGGAAAACCTTTCGCTCATCACTTTAGCTGTGGACGGCAAATCCCTCACCGATAACGAATATCGGAAAACCGACACAAGCCTGACCATCCCCGGCGACACCCTGCCGCAAGACGCCTTCACCTGGGAGGCCGAGGTCGAGATCAACCCCGAGGCCAACACCGCGCTGGAGGGGCTCTACATGTCCAATGGAATGTTCTGCACCCAATGCGAGGCCGAGGGCTTTCGCAAGATCACCTATTACCCCGACCGCCCCGATGTGATGGCCCCCTTCGAGGTGCGGATCAATTCCGACCTGCCGGTGCTCCTGTCCAACGGCAACCATGCCGAGCGCGGCAATGGCATGGCCGTCTGGTCCGATCCCTGGCCGAAACCCGCCTACCTCTTCGCGCTTGTCGCGGGCGACCTGGTGGCGATCTCGGACCGCTTTACCACCCGCTCGGGGCGCGACGTGGCGCTCAACATCTGGGTCCGGCGCGGCGATGAGGGCAAATGCGCCTTCGCCATGGACGCGCTGAAACGCTCGATGCGATGGGATGAGGAGGTTTACCGGCGCGAATACGACCTCGACATCTTCAACATCGTCGCGGTCGACGATTTCAACATGGGCGCGATGGAGAACAAGGGGCTGAACATCTTCAACTCCAGCTATGTGCTGGCCAGCCCCGAAACCGCGACCGACCAGGACTATGAGTGGATCGAGACCGTCATCGCGCATGAGTATTTCCACAACTGGACCGGCAACCGCATCACCTGCCGCGACTGGTTCCAACTGTGCCTCAAGGAAGGGCTGACCGTGTTCCGCGATCAGCAGTTCTCCGGCGACACGCGCGGGGCGGCGGTCGAGCGCATCGACGACGTCCTGTCCCTGCGCGCGCGCCAGTTCCGCGAGGATGCGGGCCCCCTGGCGCATCCCGTCCGGCCCGAAAGCTTCGTCGAGATCAACAATTTCTACACCGCGACGGTCTACAAGAAGGGCGCCGAGGTGATCGGGATGCTCAAGCGCCTGGTGGGCGACGACGCCTATTACAAGGCGTGTGATCTCTACTTTTCCCGCCACGACGGTGACGCCGCCACGATCGAGGATTGGCTCAAGGTGTTCGAGGATACGACCGGCCGCGACCTGACCCGGTTCAAGCGCTGGTACACCCAGGCCGGAACCCCGCGCGTGACGGTCACCGACAGCTTCAAGGACGGCACATACGAAATTGAATTTACGCAGGAAACCCCGCCCACACCCGGCCAGCCCGACAAGGAACCGCAACTCATCCCGATGGCGATGGGGCTGATCAATCCCGACGGATCCGAAGCGCGCCCGACGCAGGTGGTGGAGCTGACCGAGGCCCGCCAGAGCCTGCGTTTCGACGGCCTCGACGCGCGCCCGATCCCCTCGCTCCTGCGCGGCTTCTCGGCCCCCGTGATCCTCGACCACAGCCCCGGTTTCAACGACCGCGCCACGCTGCTGGCGCATGACACCGACCCTTTCGTGCGATGGGAGGCCGGGCGCGCCCTGACCCGTCAGACCGTCCTGGCGATGCTGACCGACCGCGCCGCCCCCGACCCCGCCTATCTGGATGCGCTGCATATGGCGGCGGCGAATGACACCCTCGACCCCGCCTTCCGCGCGCTGGTACTGTCGCTGCCCTCGCAGGACGACATCGCGCAGGGCTGCGTCGATGCGGGCGTGGTGCCGGACCCGACCGCCATTCACCACGCGCTGAAGGCGCTCGGGCGCTCGATCGGCGACCACATGGAGGGGCTCTTCACCACGCTCTACGACCGCCTCGCCAGCGACGCGCCTTACCGGCCCGATGCCGCGCAATCCGGCAAACGCGCCTTGCGCAACATGGCCCTGAGGCGCCTCACCCCGCGCGACGGCGCGACCCGCGCCCGCGCCCAGTTCGACACCGCCACCAACATGACCGACCAGCTTGCCGCCTTCGCCTGCCTGCTGGAGGCGGGCGACCCACAGGTGGCCGCGCAGTTCGAGGCGCAATGGCACGGCGACCGCCTGGTGATGGATAAATGGTTCATGCTCCAGGTCGCGCAGGCCGAGCCGAAAGACGCCGTATCCCGCGCGAAGATGCTGACAGAACACCCTGATTTCACGATGAAAAACCCCAACCGCTTCCGCGCGGTGATGGGCGGGCTGACGGGCGGCAACCCGGCGGGGTTCCACGACCCTTCCGGCGCCGGATACCGCTTCCTCGCCACCTGGCTGATCCGCCTCGATGCCGCCAACCCGCAGACCGCCGCCCGCCTCTCCACCGCTTTCGAGACCTGGAAACGCTACGATGCCGACCGCCAGACCCTGATGCGGACAGAGCTTGAGCGCATCCTCGACACGGACGGCCTCAGCCGCGACCTGGCCGAGATGACCAGCCGGATGCTGGAGGGGTAAGCGCATGAAAAAGCACATCTTCTCCGGCTCGGTTTTCGAGGAGAAATACGGCCATTCCCGTGCCGTGGTCGCGGGCGACACGATCTATGTCTCGGGCACGACGGGCTATGACTACGCCACCGGCGCGCTGCCCGAGGAGGCCGCCGAACAGACCCGCCAGACCTTCCGCAATATCGAGGCGGCGCTGCACCAGGCGGGGGCCAGCCTGGCTGACCTCGTGCAGATCGTGACCTATTTCACCGATCCCGACGACTGGGACGCCATCGGCGCGGTCCTGCGCGACGAATTGCAGGGCATTCACCCGGCCAATTCGGGCGTTCGCGTCGCGTTGATCGACCCCGCGATGAAGGTCGAGATCTCGGCCATCGCGGTCAGATCGGCCTGACGGGGGAATTGCACACAATCCCTGCGCATTCGCCACCCGAGACGCGCAGCCTTGCCACGAAAAAACCCAGATGGCCGCGCAGGATCGCGGTCATGACACCAAGCTTTCAATACCGCGTCCTGGGGCGCGCGCGCTGCGCCTGGCCGGGGCTGGCCGCAGGCACGATCATGGCCGGGGCCGCCGCCTGGTCCGGGGCCGCGCCCTGGGTCTGGGCCGCACTCCTGCCCTGCCTCGGCATCTGCCTGCTGCAACTGGCGCTGCGCCCGATCTACGGCATCCGCATCTCCCCCTCGGCGCTGGAGATCTACGAGGGCTTCGGGGAAGAGGCGCTGCCGCTCTCGGACATCGCGCATCTGCGGATCATCGGCGGCGATGTGCGGGTGGTCATGACCTCAGGCAGCGAACGCGCGCTTCCGCGCCGCGCCCTGCCCAATGCCATCGCGCTCATCCGCGAGATGACGGAACGCGGCATCCCGATCAGACAAGTCTAACCGCGCGGATCGCAATAGCTCTGCGACGACACCCAGTCCCGCATCGCCTCGCGCCGCGTGCGGCTGTGAAACGGTCCCCATTCGGCGGCGACGCCCCGCATGCCCCGGCTGACCACCCCGTCGCGCAGCACGTTCTGCGCCATGATCCGCACGCCGCAGCGCAGATTGGCGGATCCGTTCATCAGCGCCTCGCCGGTGCCGACCGCGCAATCGCGGTAGCGTGCGGTGGCGGGCGCGATCTGGATCAGCCCGAACCACTGTCCGCCGCCGCCCACGGCGCGGGGGTTATGCGTGCTCTCATACCAGGCCAGCGCCGAGACCAGGCCCGCCCAGAAGGCCGCGCGTTCCTCCAGCCCGTTTTCCTCGTATTCCGGACACCATTCGGCAATATCGCCGGGCACGGTGCGCAACAGTTGCTCGCGGTCGCGGATCGCGGTGATCAGGGCGATGCCCCAGGCCGGGTCGGCGGGCGCCACCATTCCGGGGCGCTGTTCGTCCCAATGCAGGACGGGCACCACGATCTCGGGCCGGGTCACGGGCCGCAGGCTGGCCAGCGGCGCCGCGGTCGGGCGCTGCACCGGGCGGATAATATCGGGGGCCGAGGCGGTTTCGGGCGCGTCCGGATTGCGCACTTCCTCCTGCGGCCCGATCTCGGCCACCTCGGGCAGTTCGGGCGCGGTCACTTCGGCCAGCGCCACGGTGGACATCCCGAGGGCGAACATCGCCGCAAGGGGCAGGAAACGGCGGGTCATGCGCCTCACCCCTGACAATAGCTCTGCCGATGCAGCCAGGCCCGCATCTCGGCGGCCTTGGCCGGGTCGCGCATCGGCCCCCAATCGGCGGCCACGCCGCGCCTGCCCTGGCTGACCACGCCGTCGCGCGGCACCGTCACCGCCATGATCCGCAAGGCGCAGCGCAGGTTGGCCGCCCCGTCGCGCAGCGCGCTGCCGGTCCCCACGGCGCAATTGCGATACCGCGCCGTCGCGGGCGAGATCTGCAGCAGCCCGAACCAGCGCCCGCCGCCCCCCACGGCATCGGGGTTCCAGGTGCTCTCATAGCGCGCCAGCGCCGACATGAACCCGGTCCAGAAGGCCGCGCGGGTCTCGGCATCGGCATGGGTATAGCCGGGGCACCAATCCTCGGCGTCGGACGGCACCACCTGCGTCAGGATCGCCGCATCGCTGTTCAGCATCTCCATCGAGGCGCGGGTCCAGATCGCCGCTTCGGGCCGGTGATCCCACCGCATCACGGGCTCGGCGACGGTCTCGGGCGCGGGGCGCAGCTCGGCGCAGGCGGCAAGGGCAAAGGCGGACACAAGGGCCAGCAGGACGGGCCGGATGAGACGGGGCATCGTGGTTCTCGTAAAGAAAACTCCCCAATCCGGGGGAGCGACGGCTTTCTCTGCGCGCAAAGCCCCGAGTCGATCCAGCCCGGCAACCGGTGACGGGCTCAAACTGGCAAGGCTCCGCCGATCCCCGCCCCCTCTTGCCCCCTTCCGCCCCCTGCCCTAGAACCGCGGGCGAAACCGCGCCGGAGACCCTTCATGCTTAACCTGACCTATGACACGCCGAAGCCCAAGGTGATCTCGGGCGCGAAACAGGATTGGGAGCTTGTGATCGGGCTGGAGGTTCACGCCCAGGTCGCCTCCAACGCCAAGCTCTTCTCGGGCGCCTCCACCCGCTTCGGGGCCGAGCCCAATTCCAACGTCGCCTTCGTCGATGCGGGCATGCCGGGGATGCTGCCGGTGATCAACGAGTTCTGCGTCGAACAGGCGGTGCGCACCGGGCTTGGCCTGAAGGCCGTGATCAACCTGAAATCCGCCTTCGACCGCAAGAACTACTTCTATCCTGACCTGCCGCAGGGCTACCAGATCAGCCAGCTGTATCACCCCATCGTGGGCGAGGGCGAGGTGCTGGTGGAAATGGGCGACGGAACGGCAAGGACGGTCCGCATCGAACGTATCCACATGGAACAGGATGCCGGGAAATCCATCCACGACATGGACCCGGCGATGAGTTTCGTCGATCTCAACCGCACCGGCGTCTGCCTGATGGAGATCGTGAGCCGCCCCGACATCCGTGGCCCCGAGGAAGCCGCCGCCTATGTCTCCAAGCTGCGCCAGATCATGCGCTACCTCGGCACCTGCGACGGCAACATGCAAAACGGCAACCTGCGCGCCGATGTGAACGTTTCCATCTGCCAGCCCGGCGCCTATGAGCGCTACCAGGACAGCCAGGATTTCAGCCATCTCGGCACCCGCTGCGAGATCAAGAACATGAACTCGCTGCGCTTCATCCAGGCCGCCATCGAACATGAGGCGCGCCGCCAGATCGCCATTGTCGAAGCGGGCGGCACAGTGGATCAGGAAACCCGGCTCTACGATCCCGACAAGGGCGAGACGCGCTCCATGCGCTCCAAGGAAGAGGCCCACGACTACCGCTACTTCCCCGATCCCGACCTGCTGCCGCTGGAGATCGAACAGGCCTGGATCGACGACATCGCAGCCCGCCTGCCCGAACTGCCCGACGCCAAGAAGGCCCGCTTCATGGCCGATTTCGGCCTCTCGGATTATGACGCCTCCGTGCTCACCGCCGACACCGCCAATGCCGCCTATTTCGAATCCGTGGCGGCCGGGGCGGGCGACGGCAAGCTTGCCGCCAACTGGGTCATCAACGAGCTTTTCGGGCGCCTCAAGAAAGACGAACGAGGCATCGCCGAAAGCCCCGTCTCGCCGGCGCAACTGGCTGCCATCGTCCGCCTGATCAAGAAGGGCGACATCTCGGGCAAGATCGCCAAGGACCTCTTCGAGATCACCTATACCGAAGGCGGCGACCCCGAGGAAATCGTCGAGGCGCGCGGCATGAAACAGGTAACGGACACGGGCGCCATCGAGGCCGCCGTGGACGAAATCATCGCCGCCAACCCCGCCCAGGTCGAAAAGGCCAGGCAGAACCCGAAACTGGCGGGCTGGTTCGTGGGCCAGGTCATGAAGGCCACGGGCGGCAAGGCCAATCCGAAAGCCGTCAACGAAATCGTGGCGCGGAAACTGGCGTAGGGTGGGCAGTTTGCCCACCAGCCGCCCCCACCCCCATTGCCCCGCCCCCTAACCTCGGCTTAACCTTCGCCCAACAATAATCGCGCAAGACCAGGGCGAGGGGCAAAAACCATGAGCAACCACCTCTATTACGGCGACAACCTAGCCGTGCAGCCGCCTTCAAATCCGATTCCACTACCTGATCTTGTTGCCCCTACCCGCAAAGTGTCGATATACAGGCACCCGAGGGGTTAATGCGCCAATTAGAATCAATAGAGTTTTGCGCTGGCGCCGGTGGCCAGGCGCTCGGGTTGGAACAGGCCGGTTTCAGTCATGTCCTGCTTGTGGATAACGATCTGGATTGCTGCGCAACGCTGCGCGCAAACCGTCCGGGCTGGAACGTCCATTGCTCCGATATGACAGAAGTATCCAACCTGGGTATCAAGGGCATAGACCTGTTTGCAGCGGGCCTCCCGTGCCCGCCCTTCTCGATTGCCGGCAAGCAGCTGGGTGCGAAGGACGAACGCAATCTGTTTCCCGCCGCCCTTCGCCTGATCGCGGAAACGCAGCCGAAATTTGTGCTGATCGAGAATGTTCGGGGCTTCCTTGCCAAATCCTTCGCGCAATATCGCGCCGAATTGCGTGCAGCCCTTGCCCAGCTTGGATATGAAGTTGATTGGTGCCTACTGGATGCCAAGAACTTCTCGGTGTCCCAGAGCCGTTCGCGTGTTGCCATTGTCGCGGCACGAAAACCCTATTGGAAACACTACTCCTTTCCGAAATCCACAGGTAAATCACCACAAAACGTGGGGGAATTGCTGTCCGATCTCATGGCGGCAAACGGATGGGAGGGCATCGACACCTGGCAATCCGGCGCGAACGCTATCGCCCCCACAATCGTTGGCGGGTCGAAAAAGCATGGGGGACCGGACTTGGGCCCGACCCGCGCCCGCGAAGCCTGGCGAAAACTGGGGGTCAATGGTGGCTCCATCGCCGAGGACGCGCCCATGCCGGGATTCGACGGCCCTCCCCGACTGACGAACCGTATGGTTGCGCGCGTCCAAGGGTTTCCCGATTCCTGGATGTTCACCGGCAAGAAAACCGCAGCCTATCGACAGATCGGCAATGCCTTTCCGCCACCAGTTGCGCGCAGCTTGGGCGTCTCCATTCGACAGGCAATCATCGCCGCCGAGGCGTTTGACGAAGCGCCGCTTGCTGCCGAATGAAAGGCCCGAAGAAACAGGGCGCTCGGGCAAAGTTGCGCCTTCACTTCCTTGAAAACCTGAACCGGGTCATGGACTCGGATGAATTGCGGGAAGTTTCGGGCGGAATCACGGAATGGGCGCGACGGGTTCGGGAACTCCGCTCGGAAGAAGGCTACAAGATTCTAACCCACAATGACCTTTCGTCGTTGAAGCCCGGTCAGTATCTGCTCCGCGACCCAAAGCCGGAACCCGCCTTTGCCCGCGGCATTTCCAAGGAAACCCGCGCTTTGGTGTTGGATCGCAACGGGTTTACCTGCCAGCAATGTGGGGCTGTGGCGGGCGAGGCCCATCCGTTCGATCCAACGCGCAAGACCCGACTGCAAATCGGGCATGTTATCGACAAGTCGCAGGGTGGCACCGATGATGCCCATAACCTTCGCGCCCTATGTTCCGTTTGCAACGAGGGGGCGGCCAACTTGACGCTGGACCGTCCGTCCCTGCACAAGTTGTTGGTTCAGGTCAGACGCGCAACAAGCGATGATCAGCGCCGCGTCCTGGAATGGCTCAAGTCCAAGTTCGAGCCGTAACAGAGAGACAAGGCGCCATGGCGACACCTACAAACGCGCCGCGCCCGAGGAGGACCGGACCGCGCAGGGCAAGCTCGACCTGTAGGGCGCGCACGTCCCCCCCGCGCCATCAAACCCCGCCTTCCCCCCGCCCCCGATCCCGCCTACACTCGGCGCCATGCTGACCCTCAAGGCCCTCCATATCCTCGCGCTTGCCACCGGTCTCGGCCTTGGGCTTGCCAACCTGGTCATCGGCGCGATGTCGGCCGATCCCGCCATCACCCGGCCGATCCAGAAACGCCTCTCGCGGGTCGCCTTCGCCGCGCTGATCGTGCTCTGGATCACCGGCATCTGGATGGCCGTCATCGCCTACACGCTCTCCACCCTGCCGTTCTGGTTCTGGGTCAAGATCCTCGTCGTGCTCGCCATGAGCGCCGCCGCCGTCACCGCGCAGGTGGCGCTCATCCGCGCGCCGGACCCCGAGACGCCCGCGCGGCTCAAGCGCCTGACCCATATCGTCGCCGGCAGCGCCGCGCTGGCGGTGATCCTGGCGGTCATCGCCTTCGGCTGACTTCGCAAACCCGCACATATACTGCGCCAATAACCCGGAAGCGTGCGTGAATTTGTATGAACGGGGGGCGCATCGAGGGGTGTACGGGGGGTGCACATCACCGTTTCCACATTGGAAACACTGCCCACACCGCCCAATCAACGCTTTGGAATTGCCCGTGAGGCCCCTAGAGTGGCTGCCGCGTTAACCATTCGGGGGCTCATGCCCAGATATGAATACAAGGTCGTCCCGGCCCCGGCCAAGGGCTTGAAAGCCAAGGGAATCCGCAGCCCCGAGGCGCGTTTTGCCCATGCCCTGGCCAGTGCCATGAACGAATTGGGGGCCGAGGGCTGGAGCTACCTGCGCACCGATACGCTGCCCGCCGAGGAGCGCGCCGGCCTGACCCGGACAAGGACCACCTATCACAACATGCTGGTCTTCCGCCGCGAAGTGCAGGAAGACGTGCAATTGCAAGAGGTTGCGCAATCCTCTCCGCCGCCGCCCACGGCCCTGGAATTGGCCTTCCAGGCCCCGCAGCCAGTCCCGCGGATCGCCTATGAGGACGCCCCCGAGGACCCGGAGGACGCCCCCTCCGCCTCGATCCTGACCATCTTGCAAGCGCGCCGCGCCGAGACCGAGGACGTTAACGAAATCGCCGCCGAATGAGGCTTAGTTGCGGAACTCCACCGACAATGCGTGGATCTCGGTCATCAGATCTTTACCAATCGCCTCATGCACCGCCCGATGCCGCGCGATACGCGACAGGCCCGTGAGGCTATCGGCTTGAATAACCACATGAAAATGGCTCTGCCCGCCCTCCTGGTACCCGGCATGACCGCGATGCTTCTCGCTCTCGTCGATCACCTCCAGATGCCCCGGAGCCAACCCCCGCTGCAAATTCTCCCGGATTTTCTCCACCCGCCCCATCAATTCTCCCCCTCCCCTCTTCATCCCCTCTGCGAAAAACTCTAGAGTGTCTGCTCCGAGTCGAAAAGGGATGACCCATGGCCGAAAATGATCCGTTCAATTTCGATCTCCGCGTGTCCACGGACAAGAAGAAACGCCGCGGCGGACGGCGCGGCATGTCGGGCGCGTTCGAGACCTCTCAGCGCCCCTGCGCCCATGCGGGATGCGAGGAACCCGGCCAGTACCGCGCGCCGAAATCCCCCGATGTGCTGGACGATTACCTGTGGTTCTGCAAGGAACATGTGCGCGAATACAACCTGAAATGGAACTTCTTCGACGGCACCACCGAGGCCGAGATGGAGGACCAGATGGAGCGCGCCCGCGTCTGGGACCGGCCCACCAAGCCGTTCAAGAAATCGGCCGAGGAACGCGCCTGGTCGCGGCTCGGTGTCGATGATCCGCACCAGGTCCTGGGCGAGAACGCCACCCGAAACCCCGGCAAATCCATCACCGGCACCCGCCGCCTGCCGCCGACCGAGCGCCGTGCCATAGACATCCTGGACGCCAAGGATCACTGGACCAAGGCCGAGGTGCGCAAGGCGTACAAATCCCTGATCAAGGTGCTGCACCCCGACATCAACGGCGGCGACCGCAGCCAGGAGGAACAGTTGCAGGAGGTTGTCTGGGCCTGGGACCAGATCAAGGACAGCCGCAACTTCAAGTAAGCCGCGCTTCACCCCCGGTTAACCTTAACGCGCGCCCGCCCCCCTTCTTTGTTCCGCAAATATCCCCGCCGGAGGCTCCCGCACCCTCCACCCGGCACCGCATCCGAACCGGAGAGACCCGCTTGCCCCCCAAACCGGTCAACACGCTCATCCTCGGTGCCGGTGCGGCGGGGCTGATGGCCGCCGCCCATGCCGGGCCCGACACGCTGGTGATCGACCACGCGAAAGCGCCGGGCGAGAAGATCCGCATCTCCGGCGGCGGGCGCTGCAATTTCACCAATCTCCATGCCGGGCCGGACAACTTCCTGTCCGAGAACCCGCATTTCGCCAAATCCGCGCTCAGCCGTTACACGCCGTGGGATTTCATCGACCTGGTGGATCGCCACGGCATCGGCTGGCATGAAAAGACCCTGGGGCAGCTCTTCTGCGACGGCTCGTCGAAAGAGATCATCACCATGCTGCTCGACGAGATGCGGCCCGCCGATCTGTGGCTGAATACCTCGATTGACGAGATCGCCCATGACGGCAGCCGGTTTCGCGTCGCGCTGACGCGGCAGGGCAAGCCGGTCACGGTCCATGCCCGCAACCTGGTGGTGGCGACGGGCGGCAAGAGCATCCCAAAGATGGGCGCGACCGGGCTTGGCTACCGGATCGCCGAGCAATTCGGCCATGCCCTGACCGAGACCCGCCCCGCCCTTGTGCCGCTGACCTTTGACGAGACCACGAAGGAAGTGTTCCGTCCGCTCTCCGGCGTTTCCCTCCCGATCCGCACGCGCTGCAACGGGGTCGGCTTCGACGAGGCGCTGCTCTTCACGCATCGCGGCCTGTCCGGTCCGGCGATCCTGCAAATCTCGTCCTACTGGCGCGAGGGCGATGCGATTTCGCTGCATCTCAGGCCCGACCTCGACCTCTACACCGCCCTGCGTGACCGGCGGGCCGAGAAGGGCGGCAAGGCGCTGGCCACGGTGCTATCCGACTACCTGCCGCGCGCGCTGGTGACACAGATGGCGGAAGCGTGGGAGCTGTCGGGGAATCTCGCCGATCAGTCCGACACCGCGTTGCAGCGGCTCTGCGACCGGATCACCGATTGGCAGGTCACGCCGACCTCTTCCGAGGGCTACCGCACCGCGGAGGTCACGCTTGGCGGGGTGTCGACGCAAGAAGTCTCATCGCGGACCATGGAATCGCAGAACCAGCCCGGTCTTTACCTCATCGGCGAGGTGATGGACGTCACGGGCTGGCTCGGCGGATACAATTTCCAATGGGCCTGGGCCTCGGGCGCGGCGGCGGGGCGGGCCATCGCCGCGCAGCGCTGATCAGGCCGCGCGGAAGACCAGCGACACGCCGTTGAGGCAGTGACGCTCGCCGGTCGGTGGCGGGCCGTCATCGAAGATATGGCCAAGGTGACTGCCACAGCGGCGGCAATGGCATTCGGTGCGGGTGATGAAGAAACTGCGATCCTGCATCGTGCCGATCGCGTTTTCCAGCGGCGCGGTGAAACTGGGCCAGCCGGTTTCGCTGTCATACTTGGTTTCCGAGGAATAGAGCGCGAGGTCACAGCCGCGGCAGTGATAGATGCCGTCGGCGTAATTGGCATCCAGCGGGCTGGAATAGGGCTCCTCGGTCGCGCCTTCGCGCATCACGCGGTATTCCAGATCGGTCAGCATCTCGCGCCATTCGGCCTCGGTTCGGGTCACTTCGAAATCGCCCTCGACATACTGGGCGCGGGCTGGAAAGCCGGTGAAGGCGACCGCGCCAAGGGCGGTGGTCAGAAAATGTCGTCTCAACATGTCGGAACTCCTTTCCTGGCTTGTCGTGGTGGGGTCGGAGGCGCGCGCCCCCCAGGGGATGGGAGAGTGCCCCGAAGGGGCGCGCGCCGGGCACGTGGCGGCCTGCCCTTAATTGGCGGGCAGCAGCACCGTGTCGATCACGTGAATGACGCCGTTGGACTGACGCACATCGGCGACCGTCACGGTGGCCACGCGGCCGTTTTCATCTTCCAGCGTGATCATGTCGCCATCCATCCGCGCCATCAGCGTGCAACCGCCGACGGTTTCCACCGGGTAGGCGCCGCCATCATCCTCGATCATGCCCATGATCGCATCCGACATCGCGCTGTCGGCGACCACATGGCAGGTAAGGATGGTTTGCAGCTGCGCCTGGTTCTCTTCCATCATCACCATCTCGACAACGCCGTCGGGCAGGGCCGCGAAGGCTTCATCGGTGGGTGCGAAGACGGTGAACGGACCTTCGCCCTGCAGCGTCTCGACCAGGCCCGCGGCCTGCACGGCGGCCACAAGCGTGGTGTGGATGGGCGAGTTGCTGGCGTTCTCGATGATGTTCATGTCGGCCATCATCTCGGCCCCGCCCACCATCGGGTTGTCGGGGGAATGGGAAGCGGCGAAGGCGGAGCCAGCGCTCAGGATCAGGGCGGCGGCGGTGGTTTTCAGCAAGTTGGTAGTCATGAAAAATCTCTCCTGCGGGGTTGGGAACGCACCCGTTTCGGGCGGTTCTTGTGAGGAACCACGTAGCGGCTTTGCGGGGGTTTCAACGCGGATGACATTGATGTGAAACCGCTCGGCAAGACGGCGCTCGTGTTTGGCTTGCCCGGCGCGGGTTTGCGCCGGGAAAGGGGGATGCGGGTCTTAGCCTTCCGCGGGCAGCAGGACGCGGTCGATCACGTGGATCACGCCGTTGGACTGATCGACATCGGCGATGGTCACTGTGGCCACGCGGCCGCGCGGATCCTCGATCACGATATTGCCGTTCTCCATGCGGCCCGTCATGGTGCAGCCGCCCACGGTGCGGATCGGGTAGGCCCCGCCGGCATTGGAGATCATGCCGGCAATGGCGTCCGACATCGCGTCGGCGGCCACCACATGGCAGGTCAGGACCAGTTGCAACTGTGACAGGTTTTCCTCCTGCAGAAGGGCGTTGACCAGGCCATCGGGCAGTTCGTCAAACGCGTCGTTGGTGGGCGCGAAGACGGTGAAGGGGCCGGGGCCGGACAGCGTATCGACCAGGCCCGCGGCCTGCACGGCGGCGACCAGCGTGGTGTGATCGGCGGAATTCACCGCGTTCTCGACGATCGTGCGGTTGGCGAACATCTCGGCCCCGCCGACCATCGGGTTGCCCATGGATTGGGCGCTGGCGGCGCTGGCGCCGACGCTCAGGATCAGCGCGGCGGTGGTGGTTTTCAGCATTTTCGTAATCATGACAAATCTCTCCTGTTCTCATTTTCCAGACCCGTTCGATCGGGCCCATGAGAGCAGTCACGTAGATTGGTCGGAAAGAGTTTCAGGTCGATTGCCCCGGTCTCACGCAATCGTAATCGGGGCGTGATCGTCAGACTTCGCTGACGGCCCCCACGGCCAGAACATCGCCGGTCGGCGACCCCGTCGGCGAGCCGCCGCGCGGTTCATCCGAGATCGCCAGGACGCCGTCTGAAAGGGCCATCTCCAGCTCGGGCGCAAGCGCCAGCCGTTCGCGGCCCTGGTCGCGGTTCAGAACGCCGAGCGAGATCGGCGCCTCCTCTCCCGCGATCAGCCAAAGTTCGAGGTCACGGCCCGGCCGCGCGTCGCCTTCCTGCCGCTCGAGATAGAGTTCACCGCGCGCCGCGTCATATTGCGCGATCACCACAAGCGAGCCGTCCTCGGCCGCGATCTGTGCCGAATAGGCCGCGTTTTCAGGCGGATAGGCCGGACGCGGTGGCAGGTCGATCACGACCCAGAGCAGCAATGCCGCCAGCAGGAACACCGCCCCGTAGAGCCGCGCGAGGCCAAAGCGCTCGATCCAGCCGGGGCGCGCCTCGGGCGCCGGGAACAGGCGTTCCAGCAACGCCTTTTCGACGCGTGCGGGCGGCGTGACCTCCTCGACCTCGGACATGGCGATCTCGGCGAAGCGGGACTGCCAGGCGGCAAGCTCTGCCCGCAGATCGGCATCCGACGCCAGCCGGGCCTCGAACGCGCTGCGTTCGGAGCCGGACAGCAGGCCGAGGGCGTATTCCGCCGCCTCGGCGCTGTCTTCTGGCGATATGTCGGGCCGGTCGCTCATGCGGTCAGGCACTCCTTCAGTTTCATCAGGCTGCGGCGCAGCCAGGTTCGCATCGTGTTGATCGGCACGTCGAAACGGCGCGCCAGATCGGCATATGTTTCCCCCTCCAGGTAGGCCCCGCGCACGGCGGCGGCGCGGTCCTGCTCCAACTCGTCCAGACAGCCCGCGATGCGCGCCGCCTCGCCACTGGCCACGGCTTGCGCCTCGGGGCCCGGAGCGGGATCGGACAGGGCCAGATCCTCGACATCGACCCCACCCGATTCACGCGGGCGCTTGCGCAGTCGGTCGATGGCGCTGTTGCGCGCCACGGTGATCAGCCAGGTCATCGGGCTGTGGCCGGTCACGCGGTAACGGTCGGCGCGATGCCAGATCTTGACGAAGACCTCCTGCAGCGCGTCCTCCGCCTCGGCCCTGTCCTTCAACACACGCAGGCAGACGCCGAATAGTTTCGCCGATGTCGCCGCGTAAAGCGCCTGGAAGGCGGCCCGGTCTTTCAGGGCGGTGCGGGCGATCAACCCTTCGATGGCGCTGGCGTCGGTCATGACCCTCATTTGTAAGGCGGATTGCGGCGAAGGCCAGCCATTTCTTGCGCCCGCCCCCCTCTTGCAGCGCGGGGCAATATCAGGCAACAGGGGAAGCTGCAGATCACCCCGCCGCGACACGCCCGCAGAAGTTGAGGATAGCATGGACCAGACCCTGAAACCGACCGAAGATATCTCGGTCCGCGAGATGTTCGGCATCGACACCGAGATGAAGGTCAAGGGCTTTGCCGAGGCGCAGGAGCGTGTGCCGGATATCGACAGCACCTACAAATTCGACCCCGACACCACGCTGGCGATCCTCGCGGGCTTCTCCGCCAATCGCCGGGTGATGATCCAGGGCTATCACGGTACCGGCAAATCGACCCATATCGAACAGGTCGCAGCACGTCTGAACTGGCCGACGGTGCGGGTGAACCTGGACAGCCACATTTCCCGGATCGACCTGATCGGCAAGGACGCGATCAAGCTGCGCGACGGCAAGCAGGTGACCGAGTTTCACGAGGGCATCCTGCCCTGGGCGCTGCGCAACCCGGTCGCCATCGTCTTCGACGAATATGACGCGGGCCGCGCCGATGTGATGTTCGTGATCCAGCGGGTTCTGGAACATGACGGCAAGCTGACGCTGATGGACCAGAACGAGATCATCACGCCGAACCCGTGTTTCCGTCTCTTCGCCACCGCCAACACGGTCGGGCTTGGCGACACGACCGGGCTCTATCATGGCGTGCAGCAGATCAACCAGGCGCAGATGGACCGTTGGAGCCTTGTGGCAACGCTGAACTACCTCAGCCACGACGCGGAAACCGCCATCGTGCTGGCCAAGAACCCGCATTACAACACCGAGAAGGGCCGCCGTCAGATCAGCCAGATGGTGACGGTCGCCGACCTGACGCGCACCGCCTTCATGAATGGCGAGCTGTCGACGGTGATGAGCCCCCGGACCGTGATCAACTGGGCACAGAACGCCGAGATCTTCCGCAACCTGGGCTATGCCTTCCGTCTCAGCTTCCTCAACAAATGCGACGAGCTGGAGCGCCAGACCGTGGCCGAATTCTACCAGCGCTGCTTTGACGAGGAACTGCCCGAAAGTGCGGCCTCGATGAGCATGGGGTAACTTCCTGCCTGGCACCGTGATCCGAATGGGCCGGGGGATCTCCTCCGGCCCATTTTCGTTAACCCTGCGCACCCGTTGACCATTCCCTACCGGGCGCGGGTCGTGTTAACGATTTGTTCATGATTTACCCCAGGCTCGCCTTTCTGTCCCTGCTCTTGCTGCTCTCCTGCAACACCGCACCCGATCCCGAGACCACCTGTCGCGTTACCCGCGTGATCGACGGCGACACGGTCGACATGGCCTGTGGCGGCAGCGCCCCGTTCCGCGCCCGGCTGATCGGGTTCGACACGCCCGAGACATACGAGCCGCGCTGCGCCGCCGAGGCCGATCTGGGCCGGCAGGCCACCGACCGTCTTCGGGGCATGGTCGCCACGGCGCGCGCCACGCAGGCCGATCTGGATGGCGAGGACCGCTACGGGCGGCGGCTGGTCCGGCTAGGCATCGACGGGCGGGATGTGGGCGACGGGCTGATCGCCGGGGGGCTGGCGGTTCCCTACACAGGCGGGCGGCGGATCGACTGGTGCGACCGGCTGGGGTGAGGCGGGCGCAAGTTCAGGCTTAATCCTGAACCCATTCCGGGGTAGTCTGGCGCTATTCTTCGAGCCCTTTCACCACAGGATATTTCCATGCACCGCACCTTTCTTGCCCTGTCCTTCGCCCTCGCCTCGCCGCTTGCCGCGCAGGACTTGACCGCGCCCGAGGCCGACCTGCTGCCGCGCGTCATCGACAGTCTGTGCATCGACCTGGTCGAGGCGCATAACGGCTGCGAACAGGTCTATCTCATCGCCAATTCGCAGGAACCCGACACCGCCGACCTGATCATCCTGACCGACCGCCGCACCGATCCCGGTGGCGAACCGCTCGCCGTCATTCGCCAGATCGCCTTCAACGGTGCGATGTGGGGCATGTCGCCCTCGCTGGAGGCGGGCGAGGATGGCACGCTGCTGCTCAACTCGGAACAGACCGGCATCGGGCGGCACCCGTGGCTGCAAACCCTCAGGATCGCCTATCTGGACGAGGACACGGGTTTCGCCGGCTTCGCGATCATCGGCTATCACTACACCACCTATGACCGGATGTCGGCGGCGGGCTTTACCTGCGATTTCGACATGGGCAACGGGCAAGTCCGGATGGAAACCTCGATCATGAACCCCGAGACCGAGCAGACGGAGACCACGGAGGAGGAATATGACCTCGCGCCCGCCCGAATGCCGCTGCATCTGTGGCAGGCGTTTCAGGATTCGCCGGGCCCGTGCGGTGACGGGGTGTCACGGTTCTTCGAGTCGCAATTCTAAGGGGATCCCCGTCATCAAAATGCTGTTTCTGATCGCCGCCCTCAGCGTCTTCCCGCAAGCCTGCCGCGCCGAGGATCCGCGCATCGCCGAGGCCGAAGCCATCGCCGAGGAGACCTGCGCCTGCGGGCATCTGGTCTGCGCATTCGAGGCCGGAGGCGAATTCATCGAGTCCCGCGGACTGGAGCAGGAGGATTACGAAAACCTCTCGCAAGACGAGATCGACCGCTTCACCGCGGCCTATGACGCCGCCAGCCTCTGCATCCGCCGCCAGATCCTGGAATAGGGGCGAATCCGCTTTTCTTCACGAGGGCCGCGGCCTAGATTGAGGCCCATGAAAAAGCCGACCGACAACCCAGCCGACCCGTTCAAGAAGGCGCTCGCGGAAACCACCCGCGTAATGGCCGACGACCCCGAGCTTGGGGTTACCTATTCGGTCGATCCGCCGGGGCAAACGGGCGATTCCGTGCGCCTGCCGCAGATCAGCCGCCGCATGACGCGCGAAGAGGTTCTGCTGGCGCGCGGCACGGCGGATGCCTATGCGCTGCGCCACCGCTATCACGATGCAGGGACGGCGGCGCGCTATGCCGCGCAGGGCCAGATGGCGCGCGACCTGATGGACGCGATGGAAACCGCCCGCTGCGAGGCCGTGGGTGCGCGCGACATGCCGGGCACGGCCAAGAATATCGACGCCAAGATCGGCAATGAGGCCCGCCGCAAGGGCTATGGCGAGATCTCCCAGGCCGCCGATGCGCCGCTCGCTACCGCCGCGGGCTACCTGATCCGCCACCTTGCCACGGGCCGCGACCTGCCGCCCGAGGCCGCCAACGTGATGGAGCTGTGGCGCGGCTTCATCGAGGATCGCTGCGGCGACACGCTGGAAAACCTTGGCGACGTGCTGGCCGATCAGACCGCCTTTGCCAAGTTCAGCCGTCAACTGGTCGAGGATCTCGGCTATGGCGACCAGTTGGGCGACGATCCCGACGATCTGGACCAGGAGGGCGAGGACGAGGCCGAACCCGATGACGACGATCCCGACAGCACCGGCGAGGCCGAAGAGGATCAGGACGAGCAGGCCGATGCCAGCCCCGAACAGTCCCAGGAAGAGCAACAGGATGCCAGCCAGGCCAGCGTCGAGATGGACGATGCGGGCGACATGGAAGAGGCCGAGGAAACCGAGCTGCCCGAAGGCGAATCCCCGCAGGAGCCGCCGCCCCCCGCGCCCCATTCCGAGGCGGATGAGAATTACCAGGTCTATACCACCGAACATGACGAGGAGATCGCCGCCGAGGACCTGGCCGAGCCGCAGGAACTGGAACGCCTGCGCGCCTACCTGGATCAACAGCTTGAACCGCTGAAGGGGGCTGTCAGCCGTCTGGCAAACAAGCTGCAACGCCGCCTTCAGGCGCAGCAGAACCGGTCCTGGTCCTTCGATCAGGAGGAAGGGATACTGGACGCCGGACGCCTTGCGCGCGTCGTGGCGAACCCGACGACTCCGCTCTCCTTCAAGGTCGAACAGGATACCGAGTTCCGCGACACCGTGGTGACGCTGCTTCTGGACAATTCCGGCTCGATGCGCGGGCGGCCGATCTCGATCGCCGCGATCTGCGCCGATGTTCTGGCCCGCACGCTGGAACGCTGCGGCGTCAAGGTCGAGGTCCTGGGCTTCACCACCCGCGCCTGGAAGGGCGGGCGGAGCCGCGAGGAATGGCTGGCCGGGGGCCGCGCGCAGCAGCCCGGACGCCTCAACGATCTGCGCCACATCATCTACAAGAAGGCCGACGCGCCGATGCGGCGCACCCGCGACAACCTCGGCCTGATGATGAAAGAGGGGCTCCTCAAGGAAAACATCGACGGCGAGGCGCTGGAATGGGCACATCGCCGGATGCTGGCGCGCCAAGAGCAGCGCAAGATCCTGATGGTGATCTCGGACGGCGCGCCGGTCGACGATTCCACGCTCTCGGTCAATGCCTCGAATTTCCTGGAGAAACACCTGCGCGACGTGATCGCCATGGTCGAGAAACGCAAGGCGGTGGAGTTGCTCGCCATCGGCATCGGCCATGACGTGACGCGCTATTACGACCGCGCGGTGACGATCACGGATGTGGAGCAACTGGCCGGTGCGATGACCGAACAGCTTGCCTCGCTCTTCGACAGCGACCCGCGCGCGCGGGCCCGCGTGATGGGGATCAAGCGCGCCTCCTGAGCGTGGGTGGCGGCTACGCCTTGTCCCACGGAGCAACCTGTGTGTCCCGGGCGCAGCTCCCTCCTTCTTTGTTCCGAAAATATCCCCGCCGGAGGCTCCAACCGCATTTCCAGGCGATGGCGTTCGTGCATCCAGGTGCCGCCCGGTGCGATCACGACTATTCCGCCGCCGAAGGCACGAAAACCCGCGCGGAGGGGCATTGCATCCCGCCCGCCTTCTGGTGTCTCTTGCGCGGGGCCGATCCAAGCAAGAGGTGCCGCCGATGTTCCAGTCCTTCACCGAAGCCACATCCCCCGACCAGGGCCCGCCCCGGCTGGCCGCCCTGCGCCGCGTATTGGCGCAAGACGGGCTGGACGGTTTCCTTGTCCCGCGCGCCGACCGGCACCAGGGCGAATATGTGGCGGGGCGCGATGAACGGCTGGCCTGGCTGACCGGCTTCACCGGCTCCGCCGGATTCTGCGCGGTGCTGACGGAAAAGGCCGCTATCTTCATCGACGGGCGCTACAAGGTGCAGGTGAAATCGCAGGTGGCAAGCGACTTTACCCCGGTGAACTGGCCCGAGACCAAGCTGGAGGATTGGCTGGTCGAGGCGCTGCGAAATGGCGGTGCCGTTGGCTTCGATCCGTGGCTGCACACCAGCGCCGAGATCGAGCGGATGAAAAAAGCGCTGACGCCCGCGCAGATCACCCTGCGCCCGGTCTCCAACAAGATCGACGCGATCTGGGACGACCAGCCGCCCGCCCCCGAGGCCCCCGCCTATGCCTATCCGCCCGAGATCGCGGGCAAGACCTCGGGCGACAAGCGTAAGGAGATTGCCGGGGCATTGCGCGAGGCCGGTCAAAGCGCCGCCGTGCTGACCCTGCCCGACAGCATCGCCTGGCTCCTGAACATCCGCGGCGGCGACCTGCCGCATCTTCCCGTCACTCAGGCGTTCGCGATCTTGCATGCCGACGCCCGCGTCAGCCTGTTCTCGGACCCCGAGAAATTCGACGACCTCGGCCCCGATCCCTCCATCGACCTTGCGCATTGGGACGCGTTCACCCCCGCGCTTGAGGCGCTGTCCGGTCCCGTCCGCGTCGATCCCGCCACCGCGCCACATCAGGTCAAGCTGATCCTGGACGGCGCGGGCGTCGAAACCGCCAGGGGCGACGATCCCTGCATCCTGCCCAAGGCCCGCAAGACCGAGGCCGAGATTACGGCGACGAAAGCCGCCCATATCCGCGATGGTGTCGCCATGGCGCAATTCCTGCACTGGCTGGACGACACCGCGCCGGGGGGCGGCCTGACCGAGATCGACTGCGCCCGGAAACTCGAAGCCTTCCGCGAGGAGACCGGCGCGCTGCGCGACATCTCTTTCGACACGATCTCGGCCGCCGGGGCCCATGCCGCCCTGCCGCATTACCGCGTCAGCGAGGCATCGAACGCGACGCTTACCCCCGGCGAGGTCTATCTTGTCGATAGCGGCGGGCAGTATCTGGACGGCACCACCGACATTACGCGCACGATTGCTATCGGTGAGCCATCAGAGGAGGTCAGATCCGCCTTCACGCAAGTGTTGCGCGGCATGATCGCCATCCACCGGCTGCGCTTTCCCAAGGGGCTGGCGGGGCAACATCTGGATGCCTTCGCCCGCGCGCCGCTTTGGGCCGCGGGGCGCGATTTCGACCATGGCACCGGGCATGGCGTCGGCGTGTTCCTGTCGGTCCATGAAGGCCCGCAACGCCTGTCGCGCATCTCGAAGACCGTGCTGGAACCCGGCATGATCCTGTCCAATGAGCCGGGCTATTACCGAGAGGGGCATTTCGGCATCCGCATCGAGAACCTGATCGTCGTGCGCACGGCAGAGACCGTGGAGGGCGGCGATGACCGACCCATGCTGAAATTCGAGACGATCACCTTCGCCCCCATCGACCGGCGGCTGATCGACGCCACCGCGCTCGACCCAGTTGAAAAGGACTGGATTGACGGGTATCACGCACAGGTTGCCGCAAAGATCGGGCCGCACCTACCGCCCGATACGGCAAACTGGCTGAAACACGCAACCGCTCCGTTGTGACACCTGCCTGTCACGACAATAGGCGAGGATTTGCGTCATCCGAACAGGGACGAGAGGAATGAAAGACATGACCACCGAGATCACCATCCGGCCCGCGTCCGGCACCTGGACCGTGCGCGCAGGCGGCGCCGTCCTGGGTGAGACCACAAATGCGCTGGAACTGGTCGAGGGCGATCTGCCCGCCGTCTATTACTTCCCCCGCGCCGATATCGGCATGGCGTTCCTCGACGCCAGCGACACGCGCAGCCATTGTCCGCATAAGGGCGATGCCAGCTATTTCTCGATCGTGACCAAGAGCCAGGTGCTGAAGGATGCCGCCTGGAGCTACGAGGATCCCAAGCCTGAGGTCGCCGAGATCGCCGGCCATCTGGCGTTCTATTCGACCGACCAGGTGACGGTGGAGAAGATCTAGGGCGAGATCCGTCTTGCACCGGTGTGTTCACCGATGCTCCTCCGCCGCCGTTGCCGCAAGGGCGCGGTTATAGGCCTTGAGCGCATCGACCTGGTAAAGCGCGCCCTCCAGCACGGGCGGCGCGTTGCCGGGGGCCAGTGTGACGACCGGGATGAAATCCAGCCCGGCGCTTTCGAACACCGGCATGGCGCGTTCCAGCGTGGCCTGCCGGTCGATATATTGCCCCTGCTCGATCAGCGTCAGCAGCGCCTCCTGTGACGCCGTGTTGTCGCCGTCCACGGGCCGCATCACGTTGCCGACGCGAAACATCGACAGGAGATACGCCTGCGGTCCGGCGGCCAGGTGGATATTGCGCCGCTCAAGCTGCGTCAGGAAGTAGGAGCGATGCACCATCCGGCTGGCCAACGCGGTGGAGAGCGAGACCGAGACCATCACCGCGAGCCCGGTCTGCCAGTCGCCGGTCAGCTCGAACACGATCAGCGTGGTGGAGATCGGCGCGCCGAGCACCGCCGCCGCGACCGCCCCCATGCCGGCCAGCGCATAGAGCGTCTCGGACCCTGACACATCGGGGAAAATGCCCGTCGCGATCATGCCGAAGGCCAGTCCGGTCAGCGCCCCGATCATCAGCGAGGGCGAGAACACCCCACCCCCCATCCGGCCCGCGAAGGTGATGGCAACGGCGATGACCTTGACTATGGCGAAGATGATCGCCTCATGCAGCAGAAGTTGCCCGGTCAGTGCGTCCGAGGTCGTCTCATACCCCACCCCGATGATATGGTGAAAGACAATCGCGATGCCGCCAAGCAGGACACCGGCCAGCGCGGGGCGCAACCAGCGCGGCATGCCGGTGCGCCGTTGCAGATCATTGCCGATGTCCTCGGCCCAGAAGGTCGCCCGCATGAAGACGGCGGCCACGACGCCCGCGACCAGCCCCAGGATCAGGAAGGCCGGAAGCTCCCAGTAAAACTCCAGCGCGCTGTCGGAGCCGAGGCTGAACTCGGTCACGTCGCCGAACTCCAGCCGGTTGATGACGGTGCCCGCGACCGAGGCGATGACGATGGGGGCGAAGGCGTTGATGGCGAAATGGCGCAACACCACCTCCAGCGCGAAAAGCGCGCCCGCAATCGGCGCGTTGAACGAGGCCGAGACGGCGGAGGCCACGGCGCAGCCCATCAGGTCGCGGCCCGTGATGCCATTGGCGTTGATCTTGTCCGACACATAGGTCGAGATCACGGCGGCCAGGTGGACCACCGGCCCCTCCCGCCCCGACGACCCACCGGAACTGAGCGTGATCAGCGAGGCCGCCGCCGAGGCCCACCCTTCGCGTTTCTCGACCCGGCCATCGGCCAGCGCCGCGCCCTCGATCACGTCGGCCACCGTGCGCACACGGCCATCGGGGGTGAACCAATGCAGGATGAGGCCGACCACCAGCCCGCCGATCACAGGCAGCATCCAGATCCAGTACCAGGGCAGCCCGGCGGCGAAACTGTGCAGAAGCTGCGTGTCATCGACCCCGTAAAGCGTGGATTGCAGCCACTCGATCCCGCGCCGGAAGAAGAGCGCGGCGAAGCCCGCGGCGATGCCCACCATCAGCGCGATGAACCAGAATTGCACTTGCCCCGGACCACGCTCGCGCAGCACGCGCCAACTGCGGCGGGCGGCGGAAACGGCGTCTGCCATGGTGCTGGTCAGAAAGGACGGCCGGTCCTGGCTCAATCGGGGTCGCGTCCTCTGGCGCGGTCTGTCCAAGGGGTTCCGTCAAGGCTAGCGGGTTTTACCGGGGCTGCCTATCGGGTGCGGCCCGAAAATCCTGCCCCAAGGCGGATTTAGCCCGTGGCCGCGGCCGGGAGCAGCGCCTTGGCCGCCGCGCGCGCGGCCTCGGTCACGGTATCGCCCGACAGCATCCGCGCCACCTCATCGACGCGCGCGGAGGCATCCAGAGGCACCACGCGCGACAGCGTCATGCCCCCCGAGACCGCCTTTTCCACCCGCCAGTGATGCGCGCCAAGGGCGGCCACCTGCGGCGAATGGGTGACGACCAGCACCTGGCCATCCTCTGCCAGCGCTTTCAGCCTGCGCCCGACCGCATCCGCCGTGGCCCCGCCGACGCCGCGGTCGATCTCGTCGAATATCATGGTGAGGCCCGTCGCCCGTTCGCTCAGACAGACCTTCATGGCCAGCAGGAAGCGCGACAATTCCCCGCCCGAGGCGATGCGGTTGAGCGGCCCGGAAGGCGCGCCGGGATTGGTGGCGACAGTGAAGGTCACGGCATCTGTACCCTGCGGTCCCGGCGCGTCTTGCGTGATCTGGGTCGAGAACACGGCGCGGTCCATCTTGAGCGGCGCAAGCTCGGCCATGATGCGTTTGTCGAGCGTTCCGGCGGCGGCCTTGCGCGCCGCGCTCAACGCTTCCGCCGCTTGGGCATATGCCGCATCCGCCGCCTCCAGATCACGCCGCAAACCCCCGATCTGCCTGTCCGATCCATCGAGCGCCTCCAGCCGCGCGCGCAGATCACCCGCGAAGGCCCCCAGATCGTCCGGGGCCACGTCATGCTTGCGGGCCAATGCGCGCAGCGCGAAGAGGCGTTCCTCGGTCTCTTCCAGCTCATGCGGATTGAAGGACAGCGCATCGGCAAAGCGTTCGGCCCCCTGCTGAGCTTCGTCCAGTTCGACCATCGCGCGCTCCAGCGCCGCCATGGCCGCATCCAGGCCACCCTCGGCGCGGTCGGCCAGCCCGTCGAGCCAGCGCAGCGCGTCGCCCATGGCGCCCTCGGCCCCCTGGCTGCCAAGCGCCTCGATCGCGCGGGCGAGATCGGCGCGCATCTTCTCGGCGCCCTGCATCAGGCGGCGGCGGGTATCCAGCGCTTCCTCCTCGCCGGGTTCGGGTGCCAGCGCGTCCAGTTCCGCCACCGCATGGCGCAGGAAATCCTCCTCGGCGCGCATCTCGGCCAGCCGCTCCTGTGCCGCTTGCAGCGCCGTCCTCGCCTGGGACCGTGCCCGCCAAGCAGCCGCGACCTGGCCCCGCGCCTCACCAAGCTGGCCATAATCATCCAGCATCGCCCGGTGGCCCTTGGGATCCAGCAGACCGCGGTCATCCTGTTGCCCGTGCAGTTCAACCAGCGTGTCGGACAGTTGCCGCAGCACATCGCCCGAGGCGCGGCGGTCATTGACCCAGGCCGTCTTGCGCCCGGCGCCCGTGTTGACCCGGCGCAGGATCAGTTCCTCGCCGCCGGGCAACCCGGCCTCGGCCAGCACGCCATGCGCCGGGTGATCGGGGGCGAGGTCGAATACCGCCTCGACCTCACCCTGCTCGGCCCCGCTGCGCACCAGATCGGCCCGCCCGCGCCAGCCCAAGACAAAGCCGAGCGAGTCGAGCAGGATCGACTTGCCCGCGCCGGTTTCGCCGGTCAGCACGTTGAGACCCGGCTGGAACGCCAGGTCCAGCCGGTCGATGATCAGCATGTCGCGAATGGTGAGGCTGCGCAGCATCCCCTGTCCCTTGATCGGGGGCCCCGGCCTAGAGCCAGGCCCCGCGCACGGTCTGTTGCCAGATCTCGCGCAGCCAGCTTTCGCCCGCCGCCTCCGGTGCCAGGTCCTGGTCGGTCAGCAGGCGGAAGGCATCGTCGTAGAAGGGCGAGGCCTGGAAGTTGTAGCCCAGGATGGCGCCCGCGGTCTGCGCCTCGTTGGTCAGGCCAAGCGCGAGGTAGGATTCGACCAGCCTGAGCAGCGCCTCGGGCGTATGGCTGGTGGTCTGAAACTCCTCGACCACGACGCGGAAACGGTTGATCGCGGCGGCGTAATTCTGACGGCGCAGGTAGTAGCGCCCGATCTCCATCTCCTTGCCGGCAAGGTGGTCGAAGGCGAGGTCGAATTTCAGGATCGCCGAGGCGGCATATTCGCTGTCGGGGTATTGTTCGATAACGACGCGCAGCGCCTGCAAGGCCTGGAAGGTGATCCCCTGGTCGCGGCCGACCTGGTCGATCTGGTCGTAATAGGACAGCGCCAGAAGATACTGCGCATAGGCCGCATCCTCGGTGCCGGGGTAGAAATCGAGATAGCGCTGCGCCGAGGCGCGCGAATTCTCGTAGTCGCGGTCCTGATGATAGGCCATCGTCGCCATGATCAGCGCCCGGCTGGCCCATTCGGAATAGGGGTGCAGGCGTTCGACCTCGATGAACAGTTCCGCCGCGCGGTCGGGGTTGCCCGCCTCAAGCTGCGCTTCGGCCTGCTGGTAGATCGGCTCCGCCTCCAGCTCCTCAAGCGCGATCTCGCGGTTGCGTTCGCGCGCGCCGGAACAGGCGGCCAAGGCCAGAATGAGGGTCAGGGCAAGGCCCGTCTTCCCCGATCTCAGCAAAAAAGCCCCGCCTTTCATCGCCTGCAACCCCATGCGTCAAATACAGCAGGCTTTCACGCCCGCCCTGTCTGGTATCGGTCCTAGCACATTAATTCTGAGGGCAAAACGCCTGAATCGCTCGGCTGTGCGCTCAGGCAACAGCGGCCAGGTCCTGCGGGTGCAGGTTGACGCCGGGAAGGCGCGCCCTTTGACCGGCATCGCATTCTACCAGACGCCAGGCACCGGGCGTCGCGAAGAGCTTGCGCAGAAGCTGGTTGGTCAGCATGTGACCGGCCCGCGTGCCCTCATATTCGGCCAAAAGGGGTGCCCCCGCCAGCGCCAGATCGCCAAGCGCGTCCAGCATCTTGTGACGCACCGGTTCATCCACGTGGCGCAGCCCGCCGGGGCTGGTGATGGCATCGCCGTCGAAGACGACCGCGTTTTCGCCCGGCACGCCGCCAAGCGCCAGGCCGCTGGCCTGCATCGCATCGACATCGGCCTGACGGCAGAATGTGCGGCTGTCGCAAAGCTCGCGCACGAAATGACCGTTGGAAAGGTCGAGCTCACGCGCCTGACGGCCGATCGCGGCGTCGGGAAAGTCGATCTCGAACCGGATCTTGAGGCCGTCGGAGGGCTTGAGCGTCGCCACCGCATCGCCGGAGCGCACCGTCACCGGCGTCAGCACCTCGATCGCGTGGATCGCGGCACCTTGATCCTGCACACCACGCGCAAGGAAGCCGCGCACGAAATGCGCCGAGGAGCCATCCATGATCGGCACTTCCGGCCCGTCGATCTCGATCATCGCATTATGGATGCCGCATCCGGCCAGTGCCGCCATGACATGTTCGACGGTCGAGACCTCGACGCCCGCCTCGTTGCGCAGTTTGGTACATAGCTGGCTTGGCGGGACCATGTCGTAGCGGGCGGGGATCAGCGTGTCGCCATCCTCGATATCGGTGCGCCGGAACCAGATGCCGAAGGAGGCGGCGGCGGGATGCACCGTCATGCGCACAGGACGCCCGGAATGGAGGCCCATCCCGGTGAACTGAACGGAAGATCTGAGTGTTGCCTGCACGGGGGCCCTGCCTGTCATTTCCTGAACCTGGGGACAGGGGGGGTGCCATTCGGCCTGCCTGATCTGTCCCGGCGCATCTGCAATCTGTCCCGCAGAGGGCGCTGATCGTGAAATAGCCCCCGCGGGAATTAATCTCAATTCAACCTTTGTGACGTGCTGCAACAAAGCGGAAAACTGTCGGCAAATTCTTGCCACCCTGTGCAACATCGCCCTGCACAACCCTGAAAACAAAAGAAAACGGCCAGCGCGGGGGCTGGCCGTTTCCGATACGTCACCTTTGGTAAATCAGTTCGCCTGACGCCGCAGGAAGGCCGGGATTTCGATGCGCTCCTGATCGGGATCGACGCTGTCATCCTCCTGCGGCGCGGGCCGCGCGGACATGTTCGGCTGGCGGCGCGGCTGTGCCACGGGCGCTTCCTCGGCATGGCCGGTCATGCGGTTGATCAAGGAGTTGATGCCGAAGGGCTTGCGCGCGCCCTGCCCCTCGTCCGCCGCGGGGCGGGGTGCGGGGCCTGCCGCGCGATGCGGATTGTCGCGCGAAATCGCGTCCTTCAGCCGGGCCAGCGTCTCGGGCGACGGCGCGCCCGTGCGGTGCCGGGGGGCGACATAGTCTTCGGCTTCCGGCTCGGCTTGCTGCTGCGCGATCTCCTGGGTCTGCTCGGGCTCGGGGCGGTAGGCGGGGGCCGGAACCTCGTCATCGTCGAACAGATCCTCGGCCTGCTCATGCGCGGTTTCGCGGTCCATCTCGTTGAACAGGCTCGGCTCGGGCGCGGTTTCGACCGGCTCGGGCATGGCCACGGCGGCGGCGGTGCCACCCACTTGCGACACCGGGGCCGAGGGAACGGCGCGGCGGATCGGGGCGGGCATGTCATGCATCACGTCCACCGCGTCGATGCCGGTGGCCACGACCGAAACGCGCATCTGGCCTTCCATGTTGGTATCGAGGGTCGATCCGACGATGATATTGGCCTCGGGGTCCACTTCCTCGCGGATGCGGTTGGCGGCCTCGTCCAGCTCGAACAGGGTCAGGTCATAGCCGCCGGTGATGTTGATCAGCACGCCCTTGGCGCCTTTCAGGCTGATCTCATCCAAGAGCGGGTTGGCGATGGCACGCTCGGCGGCCTGGACGGCGCGATCCTCGCCCTCGCCCTCGCCGGTGCCCATCATGGCCTTGCCCATCTCGTTCATCACGGCGCGGACATCGGCGAAATCGAGGTTGATCAGGCCGGGGCGCACCATCAGGTCGGTGACCCCCTTGACGCCCTGGTAGAGCACGTCGTCGGCCAGCGCGAAAGCCTCGGTAAAGGTGGTCTTCTCATTGGCCAGGCGGAACAGGTTCTGGTTCGGGATGATGATCAGCGTATCGACGACCTTCTGCAGCGCCTCGATGCCCTCATCGGCCTGGCGCATCCGCTTGGCGCCCTCGAACTGGAACGGCTTGGTGACGACGCCGACGGTCAGGACACCCAATTCGCGCGCGGCCTGCGCGATGATCGGAGCAGCCCCGGTGCCGGTGCCGCCGCCCATGCCCGCGGTGATGAAGCACATATGCGCGCCGACCAGGTGATCGACGATGGTCTCGATACTTTCCTCGGCGGCGGAGGCGCCAACGGCGGGTCGCGCACCGGCCCCCAGACCTTCCGTCACCTTCGCGCCCATCTGGATGCGCGATTGCGACTTGGACTGTTGCAGGGCCTGCGCGTCGGTATTGGCGACCACGAATTCGCAGCCGTCCAGTTCCTGGTCGATCATGTTGTTGACCGCGTTGCCACCGGCCCCACCCACACCGAAGACAGTGATACGGGGCTTCAGGTCCGGCTGGTCAGCCAAGGTAAGGTTCAGTGTCATGGATTTTGTCCGCCTGTAGTGTTTCGTTCTGGCCCCGATCTTGCCGTCGGATCACCGGTTTCTGCCTTGTTTGACAGCGATGCTACCGCGTTAACCCCGGCAGGTCACGCGAAAATTGGCGGAAAACGTCGAAATATGGGGCCAAATTAAGGCGCGTTAGCGGGATTTTGCCGGTCCCCCCCGCATATAGCGTAAACCGACCAGCCCCGCACCATGGGTGCGGGGACGGGAATCGGCACTGGCGCGACACCTACCAGTTGTCGCGGAACCATTTCACGGCGCGTTTCAGCGACCGTGCCGGGTAGCGGTCGGCGGGCACTTCGAAGTCCCACCATTCGTCCTGCGGATAGGCGGCGAAAAGCGCCAGGCCCACACTGGCCGAGAAAGCCGGCCCGCAGGCCGATTGCGGCAGGCCCTGCACCCGCAGGGGCCGCCCGAGCCGGACCTGGTTGCCCAGGATGCGGCTGGCCAGCGCGTCGAGGCCGGGGATCTGGCTGGCCCCGCCGGTCAACACGATGCGTTGCGACGGCAGGTGGTCAAAGCCCGCATCCTCCAGGATGGCGCGCACCTCCTCCAGGATCTCCTCGACGCGCGGGCGCATGACGCCGATCAGCTCCGCGCGGCTTATCGTCCGCCGGTCATGTTCCCAATCGCCGGTGTCGCTTTCCAGCTCGATCCGCTCGCGGTCATCCATGCCGGTCGCGACCAGCCCGCCGAAGCGGGTCTTGATGCGCTCGGCATCGCCCGCGGGGATCTGCAGCCCCTGGCTGATGTCCTGCGTGACGTGATCGCCGCCCATGCGCACGGTATCGGCGTAGATCATGTGTTTCTTGATGAAGATCGACACGCCCGTGGTGCCGCCGCCCAGGTCGATGCAGGCCGCGCCAAGTTCCTGTTCATCCTCGACCAGGCTGGAAATGCCCGCCGCGTAGGGCGACGAGGCGATCCCCGCCAGTTCCAGGTCGCACCGCTTGACGCAGCGCAGGATGGTCTCGATGGCATGGCTGTCGATGGTCAGCATGTGCATGTCGGCGCTGAGGCGGTTGCCGACATGGCCGCGCGGATCCTTCAACCCCGAGCGATGATCCAGCGCGAAATTCACCGGCTGCGCGTGCAGCACCTCGCGCCCCTCGCCGATATCGGGCAGATCGCAGGCCGCCAGCGCGCTGGCCACGTCGCTTTCGGACACGGTGCCGGTTTGCAGGGAGACCTCGCCCACCAACCCGTAGGAACGTGGACGCGCGCCCGCGAAGCTGACGATGACGTGATCGACGCGCATATTGGCCATCTTCTGCGCCGCCTGCACTGCGGTGCGGATGGCACATTCGGTTTCCTGGACCATGTCGATCTCGCCGAACTTCACCCCGCGCGACTTGGTGGTCGCGGCCCCGATGACGCGGAAATTGCTCTGCCCCGCCATCGCGCCGACGCCATCCGAGGCCAGCAATTCGTCCGAGCTGTCGAAGCGCAGCACCAGGCAGGACGTCTTGTAGCTGCCGATATCCAGGATCGCGATGACGCCGCGGCGCAGGGCCTCCTGACGTTTCGCCCGCATCGCCCGCTGTGAATGATACAGCATACTCATCCCTGATGATCTCCCAATATCTCGGTCTCCCGCATGCGTCGCAGCTCGGCCAGCGCATCGGGGGTCAGTTGCAGCACGGTGCGCGACGGATCGCGCAGATCGACACGCAGGATGTCGCGGTCGAGAAGTTCCTGGGCATCGTCCTGGGCAAGCACCCAGTCCAGCGCCGGGGCAGGATCGGTTTCGGGCAGCTGGATGCGGATGCCATCCGTCAGCACGACATCCCACCGGCGTTCCCCCATCCGCACGAGGCCGCGCAGACGCTCGCCAAGCGGTTCGGCGGTCTCGAAGAGGGCCAGCGCCTGCGCCGCGGCCTCGTTCGCACGGTCGCCCGCGATGACGGGCAGGTAGTCGAGATCGGGGCGCGCCAGCAGGGGGGCCACGCGTTCGCCTTCCGCATCGACCAGCCACAGCCCCTCGCGCGCCTGCCAGACCAGGACCGGGCGGCGCTCGGTCACGGTGACGGCCAGTTCCCCGCCCGAGCGGATGCGGATCTCGGCCACCGAGACGGCGCGGATGTTCTCAACCCTGCGGCGCAGCCCTTCCAGGTCCAGATCGAACGAAGACAGCGGGAAATCGGGCGAGACGGTGGCCCGGATTTCTTCCGCCAGCACCGGCGAGGCGCCGGTGATCGACATGAAGTTGACGCGAAACTCGGGCCGGTCCTCGATCGAGCGGCGCAGCTCGGCCACGCTGTCTTGCAGGCGCTGCACATTCGCGGGGTCCGAGATATAGACGCCGCCCAGGGCCACCACGGCAAAGGCCGGAACCCCCACCCGCAGGACCGAGCGGAAGATCGGTGTCAGCCACAGCCGTTGAACGCGGTAGGCCCACCGGGAGGGGGCCGGATCATGAGCTTGACGGCGGCGGATCAACGGTCGCATGAGGCATCCTCCACCATCCAGGCGCACATCCGGCCAAACGAAATCCCCACCGCCGCGCCCTGCTCGGGCGACAGCGACGTGGGCGTCATGCCGGGCTGCGTGTTGACCTCCAGCACGATGAGGCCATCGAGCCCCTGCGCCTCGTCCCACCGGTAGTCGATCCGGCTGAGACCCCGGCAGCCAAGCGCGTCATGCGCGGTCACGGCCATCTCCATGCAGGCATCGTAGATCGGTGCGGGAATATCGGCGGGCACCACATGGCGCGAGCCGCCGGGCTTGTATTTCGCATCGTAATCATACCAGCCATCGGTCAGGATATCGGTCACGCCAAGCGCCCGGTCGCCCATCACCGTGGTGGTCAGTTCGCGCCCCGGCGCATAGGTCTCGACCATCACCTGATCGGGCATCTCCGCGCCCAGTTGCGGCGGGCTGTTCGCGCCCTCCATCACCAGGTAGACCCCGACCGAGGAGCCTTCGTTATTGGGTTTCACCACGTAGGGCGCGTCCATCATGTGGCGCGCCATCACGTCCGGTTTCGCGGCGATCAGGCTGGCTGCCACGGGGATCCCGGCGGCGCGGAACGTGGCCTTGGAGCGCTGCTTGTCCATCGCCAGCGCCGAGGCCAGCACGCCGGAATGGGTGTAGGGGATGCGCAGCCATTCCAGGATACCCTGCACGCAGCCATCCTCGCCCCATCTTCCATGCAGGGCGTTGAAGGCGACATCGGGTTTCAGATCGGCCAGACGCGTGGCGAGGTCGGGGCCGGCATCGACCTCGATCACCTCAAATCCCTCGTCCCGCAGCGCGGCCGCGCATTCATGCCCTGACGACAGAGACACCTCGCGCTCAGCCGAGGGTCCGCCCATCAATACCGCAACTTTGGGGGGTGTTCTGCCCGAACGTACCGCCACCATCGCCTCTTTCAGCCCCAGGGCTTTTGCGCCCTTATCGGCTTGTTATTCTCGCCGGTTATTCCGGCTTCGTCGCACGGACCGCATCGCCGACCCGCTTGATTTCCCATACTAGCTCTATTCCGCTGTTTTGGAAAACCCTTTTTCGGACCTCCTCGCCCAGGGATTCGAGGTCATGCGCCGTGGCCCCGCCCGCGTTGAGCAGGAAATTGCTGTGTTTCTCGGACATCTGGGCGCCGCCTTGCCGGGCCCCGCGCATCCCCGCCTCGTCGATCAGTTTCCAGGCCTTGAGGTCATGGGTGTCATCATCGCGTCCCGTGCTGGAAAACCCCGCCGGATTGCGGAAGGTGGAGCCTGCGCTGCGTTCTTTCGTCGGCTGCGTCGCGTCGCGCTTGGCCAGTTGATCCTGCATCCGCGCCTCCAGCGCCTCCGGGTCGCCGGGATCCGCATGGAATGTGACCGAGGTGACCACCGCGCCTTCGGGCAGGTCGGTCTGGCGGTACTGGAAATGGATGTCGTCGGGCGTCAGCGTCACGACCGTGCCATCGCGCAGCACCGCCTCGGCGCTCTGGAAATGATCCGCGACGTAAGAGCCATAGCAGCCCGCATTCATGACAAGCGCGCCGCCGATGCTGCCCGGAATGGTGCGCAGAAAGGTCAGGTCGAGGCCGGCACTGGCCGCCTTGCGCGCGACATGCGCATCCAGCGCCGCCGCGCCCGCCGTGACGGTCCCCTGGCCCGTGTCGATCCCGTTGAAACCGCGGCCAAGCCGGATGACGACCGCGCGCAGCCCTCCGTCGCGGATGATGAGATTGGACCCGACGCCGATGGGAAAGACCGGGATGGCGGGGTCGAGGGCCTTGAGGAAATCCGACAGGTCGTCCGCATCCGCGGGCTGGAACAACACATCCGCCGGCCCGCCGACACGCAGCCAGGTCAGGTCCGACAGGTCGCGGTCACGGGTCAGGCGGCCTCGGGTTTCGGGAAGGGCAAGCTCACTCATCGCGTGGGGGCCCTGCCCGCACCGCGCGGCGTCCGCGCATTCCGAACCAGCCCGCGAGGATCGAGGCCGCCAGCGCGGGGGCGAGGAAGACCCAGGACAGGAACACATAGGCCGCCCGGCTGAAGCCGTCCTGCTCCAACCCCGCCAGCGCCCCGAGCGCAGGGATCAGGAACAGCAGCAGCGCGCCGACAAGGGCCGCCCAAAGCAGCCACAGGATCGCGCCCGAGGTGAAGCGGCCCAGGAAGAACCCGGCAACGGCCCCCAGGACCAGGCTGGCGATGACATAGGTGATGACGGTCACGTCCATCGCGCTACCCTTTCCCGGCGCGCCTGCGCTGCCTCAGCCCCAAAGCGCCGAGCAGCACCGCCCCCGCCAGCCCCGGCGACAGGGCGCTGTAGGCCACGATCCGGTTGCCGCGCGTATCGTCGCCCAGGATCGCCGAGGTGTCGACGCCGATCGCAGGCAGGACCAGCATCCCGAGAATCGCAGCACCAAGAAGCAGGCAGAACATCACCAGCGGCAACCGTCCGACCGCGCGGCCAAGGATATATCCGACGATGCCGCCGACCCCGAAATAGACCGCCATGACCAGGACGATGACAAGAACCATCGCGCTACCCCTGCAAGAACCGCCGCCGCAGCCAGCGGCCCGCATAGAAGACCGGCCAGCGCAGGACGGAGATTCCGGCGGCCAGCATCACGAACCCCCAGACCGGCCCGACCTGCCATGTGACATAGCCCAGGATCGGAATGCCGGTGGCGATCAGGCACACGGCCGCGGGCCAATGAACGCGGGCCGGCGCGAGCCCCAACAGGCAGGCGGTCAGGCCCCAGAGGCTGGCAAGGGTCAGCGACAGCGGCATCAGCTTGCTCCCTCGCGCATCCGCGTCATGAGGCGGCGCGCGAAATAGGCCAGCGGACGGCGGAACATCGAGACGATCCCCGCCACCACCAGCGCTACGATCCAGGGCCCGTGCTGCAGCCCGATGAAGACCAGCAGGGGAAGTGCCAGAACCAGAAGCACAATCCCCGGCGCGAATTGCAGCCGCATCGGCAGGAAGGCAAGAGCCGTCGCCAGGATCGCCCAGACAGAGGCAAGGATCAGCGACAGCGTCATGCGGCGGCTCCCTTCTTCAGGCGCTCCGGCAGGCCATGCGCCCAGGAACTGATCGTGCCCGCCCCGAGGCAGACCACCATGTCACCGGGCCGCGCCTGTTCGCGCACGAGGCGCGCCAGGTCATCCTCGTCCAGGATGGCACGGGCGTGGCGGTGACCATGGGCCACCAGCCCCGCGACCAGATCGTCGCGGCTGGCGCCCTCGATGGGCTCTTCGCCCGCCGCGAAGACCTCGGCGATGGCCACCACGTCGGCCTCGTTGAAACAGGCGCAGAACTCCTCGAAGAGGGAATGCAGCCTTGTGTAGCGATGCGGCTGATGCACCGCGATGACGCGGCCCTCGCAGGCCTGGCGCGCGGCCTTCAGCACGGCGGCGATTTCCACCGGGTGATGGCCGTAATCGTCGATGATGGTGACGCCATCCACCTCGCCCACCTTGGTGAAGCGGCGGTTGACGCCCTTGAAATTGGCCAGGGCCGCGCGGATCTCGGCGTTCTTCATGCCCAGGTGACGGGCCACCGCGATGGCCGAGAGCGCGTTGGAGACATTGTGATCGCCCGGCATCGGCAGGCGGCAATCCTCGATCACCATATCCTCGGCGCGCAGCACCACGTCGAAATGCGCCACGCCGCCCTTGTAGGTCAGGTTCACCGCGCGCACATCGGCCTGCGCGTTGAAGCCGTAGGTGATCACGCGCCGGTCGGTGATCTTGCCGACGAGGCTCTGCACCTCGGGATGGTCGGTGCAGCAGACCGCGAGACCGTAGAACGGGATGTTGGAGACGAAATCCAAAAACCCCTGCCTGAGCGCGTCGAAGCTGCCCCAATGCTCCATATGCTCTGGGTCGATATTGGTGACGATGGCGATGGTCGCGGGCAGGCGGTTGAAACTGCCGTCGGACTCGTCGGCCTCGACCACCATCCATTCGCCCTGCCCCATGCGCGCGTTGGAGCCATAGGCGTGGATCACGCCGCCATTGATCACGGTCGGATCGACCCCGCCCGCATCCAGCAGCGTCGCCACCATGGTCGTGGTCGTGGTCTTGCCATGGGTGCCCGCGATGGCGATGTTGGATTTCAGCCGCATCAGTTCGGCCAGCATCTCGGCCCGGCGCACGACCGGCAATCCTTGGGCGCGGGCGGCGTCCTTTTCCGGGTTGCCATCCTTGATCGCGGTCGAGATCACGACGACCTCGGCCCCTTCGAGGTTTTCCGCCTTCTGCCCGATGAAGATGCGCGCGCCCAGGGATTCCAGCCGCTCGGTGATTTTCGAGGGTTTCAGGTCCGAGCCCTGCACATCGTAGCCATGGTTCAAGAGCACCTCGGCGATGCCCGACATGCCGATACCGCCGATGCCGACGAAATGGATGGCCCCCAACTGGGTCGGCAGTTTTGTCGCTGCGTTCATGGTGCTTGATCCTCTGGCGGGCCAGCGGGCCCAGATGTCATGCTGTATATTCATGGATGTGCAAGCCTTTCCACAAGGGCCACCAGACGATCCGTCGCGTCCGTAATGCCGGTTTCCGTCGCGGCACGGGCCATTTGCTGCGCCAGCTCGGGTTGGCTGAGGACGGTGTAGATCGCCTCGGCCAGCGTCTCGGGCGACAATTCCTCCTCACTCAGACGCAGCGCCGCGCCTGCATCGACCAGGCCTTGCGCATTGGCGCTCTGGTGATCGCCGGTCGCGGCGGCAAAGGGGATCAGCACCGAGGGCCGCCCGATGACGGATATGTCGGCCACGGAGGAGGCGCCCGCGCGGCTGATCACAAGCTGCGCCTCGGACAGGCGCCGGGGGATGTCGCGGAAGAAGGGCTCGACCTCGCAGGGCACGTCGGCCTCATAGTAGGCGGCGATGACGCGGTCCTGATCCTCGGGGCGGGCCTGTTGCGCGATGCGCAGGTGTTGCCGGATCTCCTCGGGCAGCAGCGCGATGGCCGCGGGAACCGTATCGGCCAGGATGCGCGCGCCCTGGCTGCCGCCGATGGCCAGCAGGCTCATCGGGTAATCGCCGGGGGTAATATAGGCCGCGCCCGCCCGCTCCAGCACCGCCGCGCGCACCGGGTTGCCGGTGTGCTCATGGGTGGTGCCCTCGGGCAGATCGGTGGGCCAGGTGCCGCAGGCGACCATCTGGACGCGGCGCGCAAAGAGCTTGTTGACCCGACCGAGCACGCCGTTTTGCTCATGGATCATGCGCGGGCGGCGGGTGATATACGCGGCGGCCAGCGCCGGAATCGTCGGATAGCCGCCGAACCCCACAACGATGGCCGGCCTTTCCCGCATCATGCGCAAGGTGGCGGAAAGGATGCCGCCCAGGATCTTGAACGGCGCGGTGATCTTGCCCGCCATGCCACCGCGCGCGAAACTGGCGGAGGCGACCTGGACCACCTCGACCACATGCGGAAACCCGCCCGCATAGCGCGCGCCGCGGGCATCGGTCGACAACCGCACCCGCCAGCCCTTGCGGATCATCGCCTCGGCCAGCGCCTGCGCGGGGAACATGTGCCCGCCCGTGCCGCCCGCCGCGATGATCATGAGAGGATTGCCCGACATAGCCGCCTCATCCGCGCCGCTGGAAAAGAATGTCCGAGATGTCGCCCTGCGGACGCGACCGGGTGAAGGCCAGAAGCATACCCACCGCAACCCCCGTCGCGATCAGGCTGGAGCCGCCATAGGAGACAAATGGCAGCGTCATGCCCTTGGCGGGCAGAAGCCGCACGGCGACGCCCATGTTGATGATCGACTGCAACGCGAAGACGGCGGCCAGCCCGGCCCCCGCAAGCCGCGTGAAGGGGTCGCGCTCGCGCATTAGGCGGAAGAACCCCCGCAGCGCCACGATGGCGAAGAGCGCGATGATCAGCAGGACCAGGACCAGCCCGTATTCCTCGGCCGCAACCGCGATGATGAAATCGGTATGGGCATCGGGCAGCGTCCATTTGACCGACCCCTCGCCAAGCCCGGTGCCGAAGAATCCGCCCTCGCGGATGGCGTTTTCGGCATAGGCCAGCTGCGTGTTGGGATCGACCTCGGCGGACAGGAACCCGTCGATCCGCCGCGCCACATGCTCGACCGTCGTATAGGCCAGGATGCCACCGCCCGCGACGATGATCGAGATCAGGCCGAGGATCCAGATCGGCGCCCCGGCGACGAAATAGATCACCATCCAGGAAAAGAGGACCAGCGCCCCCTGCCCGTAATCGGGCTGCATCACCAGGAACCCCACAACAACCGTCATCACGATCAGCGACAGCGTCTTGCCGGGGGGGCCGTTGATCTCCTGGCTGGCGGCGACCATCCAGGCGGTGAAGATAATGAAGACGGGTTTCAGGAATTCCGAGGGTTGCACCGACGCAAATCCAAGCGAATACCAGCGCGCCGCGCCCTGCCCGTAATCGGTGCCGAAAACCGGCAACAGCGCCAGCGCGGCGAAGGCCCCGAAAAAGCCGAGCACGCCAAGGCGGCGCACCTGTTGCGGGCTCATCATCGAGGTCAGGATCATGGCCACGAAAGCCAGCCCGCCGAAGAACGCCTGCCGGTAGACATAGTAGAACGGATCGAGCCCGTTGCGCGCGGCCAACGGCGGCGAGGCGGCGAAGCCAAGCAGCAATCCGATCAGGAAAAGAGTGAAGATACAGGCCAGCGTGACCCTGTCGACGGTCCGCCACCACCGCGGCAGAATCGCCTCGCCCGATTGCACAAGTACTGTGCCATGCGCCATTTCCGTCATGGGTTCCGCCCGATACTGCCTCTGCCTGTCCGGTTTTGTCCCGGATCTGGGGGCAAGCCTAACGCGAAATGCCGCGCGGGGCCAGAGAAATGGCACATCTCCGCCGGTTGGCCGGACGAATCTCGACAGCCCGCCCCATTCCGTGGAAGCCTTGCCGCAAAACATGGGACAAGGAGAGCAGCGATGAAACCGACGGTCATGGGAATGGCGCTGGCAGGGCTTTCGGCCTGCGGCATCGTGTATAACGCGGTCGATCAGATGGACCCGGAGCAGCGCGCGGTCTGGATCGCGTCGCAGAATACCGACACGCTCTGTGCGACCTATGCCGGTGGCGCGGCCGTGGGGCGCGACACCGACATGATGCTGGAGGTCGAACTGATCGAGCGGGGCCTGGCCAGTTGCGACGGGCGGCCCGTCGGCGTCGTCTCGCGCGGGCTGCGGGGCAGCGCCACCTTCCCGCGCGCGCAGACCGGCACCTTGGTCGATGACCGCGATTGCAGCGATTTCAGCAGCGCCGCCGACGCGCAGCGCTTCTTCCTGGCGCGCGGCGGTCCGGCCCGCGACGCCCATGCGCTGGACCCCGATGGCGACGGGCTGGCCTGCACCTGGGGGCAGGCGCTTGGCTGAGATCGCGGATGCCGAGATCGCGGCGCGGTTCGCGGGCTTCCCCGACCCGGCCCGCGCGGGCCTCCTGCGTCTGCGCGCGCTGATCTTCGAGGTGGCCGAGGAGACCCAGGGCGCGGGCCGGATCGAGGAAAGCCTGAAATGGGGCCAGCCCACCTATGCGACGGTGCCGAAGACCGGCAGCCCGCTGCGATTGGGCGTGCCCAGGACCGGCGGCTACGCGATCTTCGCGCATTGCCAGACCAGCCTGATCAGTGATTTCCGCAGCCTGTTCCCAACCGATTTCCGCTATGACGGCAACCGGGCGGTGCTGTTTCAGGACCTTGAGGCCCCCGACATGGACAAGCTGCGCCTGCTGATCTCAAGCGCCCTGACCTATCACCGGCGGCACGACTAGCCCGCCAGCACAGCCGCGACGCAGGCCACGAAATCCTCGCCCCGCCGCTCGAAATTGTCGTATTGGTCAAAGCTCGCCGCCGCGGGCGCCAGCAGCACGACCTCGCCCGGTTCGGCCTCGCGCGCGGCCTCGGCCACCGCCCGCTTCATCGTGCTGCAGACCGAGACCGGAACTTCGCCAAGCCCAAGCGCGAAGCCCTCCGCCTCGCGTCCGATCACATAGGCCTTGGCCACGCTGCCGAGCGCCGGACGCAAGCCCTCAAGCCCGCCCTCTTTCTGTAAGCCGCCGCAGATCCAGCGTACCCGCGGAAACGCCGCCAGCGCCTTGGCCGCGGCATCCACATTGGTGGCCTTGCTGTCATTGACAAAGCGCACCCCGTCCCTCTCGCCCACCAGCTGGCTGCGATGCGGCAGACCGGCGAAGCTATGAAACGCGGCCTCGATCAGCTTGGGCGCCAGCCCCAGGGCGCGAACCGCCGCATAGGCGCAACAGGCGTTCTGATGATTGTGCGATCCCGGCAGGCCCGCCACGCCGCGCAGGTCGATGGAGGCCACTTGCCGCCCCTTGCGCGTCTCCGAAAGCCACCCCTTGCGCGCGAAGACGTTCCAGCCCGGCCCGGCCAGCTTGCGCGCCACCGAGACCCGGATCAGCCGTCCATCCGCCGCCACCTCGCTCATCTGCCCGGCCAGATAGGCGCCTTCCACCTCATCCACACCGATGATGGCGCGATCCGGGCCGCCCTCCGCGAAAAGCCGCCGCTTGGCCGCGAAATAGCCGCCCATGCCGCCATGCCGGTCCAGGTGATCGGGGCTCAGATTGGTGAAGACGGCGATATCGGGCGTCAGCGCGCGGGCCAGTTCGGTCTGGTAGCTGGACAGTTCCAGCACGATCACCTCGCCATTGCCCGGCGGGTCGATATCCAGAACCCCGCGCCCGATATTGCCGGCCAGCTGGCAGGGCGTGCCCGCCTCCGCCAGGATATGCGCGATCAGCGCCGAAGTGGTGGATTTGCCGTTCGACCCCGTCACCGCGACCACGCGCGGGGCGATGTCATGCAGCGCCCAATCGCCCGCCCCGAAGGAGCGGAAGAAGAGGCCGATATCATTGTCGACCGGCACCCCCGCCTCGTAGGCCGCCGCAATCGCGGGGTGCGGCGCGGGGTAGAGATGCGGGATACCGGGCGAGGTCACCAGCAGATCGACCCCGTCAAACGCCCCGCCGCGGGTCAGGTCGCGCAAGGCGAAGCCCTCCGATTCCGCCGCCGCGCGCCCCCCCGCGCCATCGTCCCAGAGCAGCGGCTCGGCCCCGCCCGCGCGCAAGGCCCGCGCCGCCGACAGGCCCGACCGTCCCGCCCCGAGCACCGCAATGCGTTTGCCCTCAACTCCCTGCACCGGGATCATCGCGATCCGCCCCTTCTTCCCATCATCTTCTTGGTGAAAATACTCATCCACGCTTGCCCCGAATACCAGCCCCGGCTGCGGACCAAACCGTCAATGCCGTTCACCGTCCAAACCAACCGGCGGCCCGCAGGGCCACAATCGGGTCAAGCGCTCTTAGCGCAGCTTCAGCGTTGCCAGCCCGATCAGCGCCAGGATCAGCGAGATGATCCAGAACCGGATCACGATCTGCGGCTCGGCCCATCCGCGTTTCTCGAAATGATGATGAATCGGCGCCATCAGGAAGACCCGCTTGCCGGTGCGCTTGAAATAGAGCACCTGGATGATCACCGACAGCGCCTCGGCCACGAAAAGCCCGCCGACGATGGACAGCACGATCTCGTGCTTCGCGGCCACCGCGATCGCGCCAAGCGCGCCACCAAGCGCCAGGGACCCGGTATCGCCCATGAAGACGGCGGCAGGCGGCGCGTTATACCACAAAAAGCCAAGCCCGCCGCCGATCAGCCCCGCCGTGAAGATCAGCAATTCCCCCGTGCCCGGCACGTAATGCACGTCGAGATACTCGGTGAAATCGACCCGTCCCACGGCATAGGCGATCACGCCGAGCGTTGCGGCGGCGATCATCACCGGCATGATGGCCAGCCCGTCCAGCCCGTCGGTGAGGTTCACCGCATTGGCGCTGCCGACGATGACCAGCATGGAAAACGGCACGAAGAAATAGCCGAGGTTCAGCAAGAGCTCCTTGAAGACCGGAAAGGCCAGTTGCCCCGACAGCTCCTCGGGATGGAGCAGCATCGCCATGATGCCCGCGAAAGCCGCGATCAAGAGGCCGATGCCGAAACGGATGCGCCCCGGCACGCCGTTGGTGCTGTTCTGGCTGACCTTTCGGTAGTCATCCAGAAACCCGACGCCCCCGAAGGATACCGTGACGAACAGCACCATCCAGACATAGGCATTGTCCCACCGCGCCCAAAGCAGCGTCGAAAAGGTCAGCGCGGCCAGGATCAGGAGGCCCCCCATGGTGGGCGTGCCCGCCTTGGTTTCCAGATGGCCCTCGGGCCCGTCCGAGCGGATCGGCTGCCCGTACTGGTATTTCCTGCGCAACAGGTTGATCAGCGGCTGGCCGAAGACGAAGCCGATAATCAACGCGGTGAAAAACGCCCCGCCAGCGCGGAAGGTTATGTAGCGAAACAGATTGAAAAAATCGCCGCCATCCGTCAGATCGCTCAGCCAATACAACATCTAGGGGGTTTCCTCGCGCGTTTCACCAATCGATTGGCCCAATTTTCTCAGCGCGTCAACTGCCAGCGAGAGTTTGGCGCCCTTGGAGCTTTTGATCAGCACGATGTCGCCGGGCCAGAGCAACCCCGGAAGCGCGCGCGCCATCTCCTGCGGGGTGTCCGTGTGCAGCCCCCGTTTTGCGGCGGGCAGGGCCGCATCCAGATGCGCCATCAGGGGCCCGGAGGTGCAGATCAGGTCGATCTCCGCCACCGCCTCCAGATCGGCGATCCCGGCGTGGAGCGCGGGGCTTGTCGGCCCCAGTTCCAGCATGTCGCCCAGAACCGCCACCCGCCGCCCCCGGCCCCTGGGCCGGCTCGCCGCCAGGACGTCCAGACTGGCCGCCACCGAGGTCGGGCTGGCATTGAAGGCGTCGTCGATCAGTTCCACTGCCTGGTCGTCGGGGACGTTCAGCACGATGCGCTCGCGCAGCCCGCGCCCCGCGCCCGATTTCCAGCCCGCAAGCGCCATGACGGCGCGGGCAAGGTCGCCCTCCAGCGCGGCCACGCAGGCCAGCGTCGTCAGCGCGTTATGGGCCAGATGCCGCCCCGGCGCGTTCAGCTTGAAGAGGACCGGCGCGCCCGCGATCCGCGCCTGCACGACCGTCACGTCATCGCCGAGCGTGACCTCCTCAAGGCGCGCCCCGGCCCCCTCCGCCGCGCCGACATGGACGATCCGCGCCTGCCCCGCGGCCGCGTCAAGCAGCCCGGTCACGTCCAGATCGGCATTGATCACCGCCACGCCGCCGGGCTCCAGCCCCTCGAAAATCGCCGCCTTCTCGCGCGCGATCCCCTCGACCGACTCGAAAGCCTCCAGATGCACCGCCGCGACCGTCGTGATCACGGCGACATGCGGGCGGGCCATGCGCGAGAGGGGGCCGATCTCACCCGGCGCGTTCATGCCGATCTCGATCACCGCGAATTCCGTCTCGCGCGGCATCCGCGCCAGCGTCAGCGGCACGCCCCAATGGTTGTTATAGCTTGCCTCTGCCGCATGGGTCGGCCCGAGCGCCGACAGCGCCACGCGCAGCATGTCCTTGGTCGTGGTCTTGCCGACCGAGCCCGTCACGGCCACCACCCGCGCCCCGGTCCGCGCCCGCGCCGCATTCCCCAAGGCTTCCAACGCGGGCAAGACCTCGGGCACGATCAACAAGGGCGCATCCTTGGCCACGCCCTCGGGGATACGGGCCACCATCGCGGCCGCCGCCCCCTTGTCCAGCGCCTGGGCCACGAAATCATGCCCGTCCCGTTCGGCACTGAGGGCGACGAACAGATCGCCCGGCTCAATCGTGCGCGTATCAATCGACACGCCCGTCACCCGCCAATCGCCGCGCGCCTGCCCGCCCGTGGCCTGAGCGGCCTCCCCGGCGGTCCAGAGCGGTCTCATTCCATGCCCTCAAGGGCGGCCACCGCGACAGAGGCTTGTTCGACATCGTCAAAGGGATAGACCACATCGCCCACCTGCTGGCCGGTCTCGTGCCCCTTGCCCGCAATCAGCAGCGCATCGCCCGGCGCCAGCGCGTCGATGCCGCGCAGGATCGCCTCGGCGCGGTCGCCCACTTCGGTCGCACCGGGGCAGCCTGCCAGCACCTGCGCCCGGATCAGGCCGGGGTCTTCGCTGCGCGGGTTGTCATCGGTCACGATCAGCACATCGGCGTTTTCCGCCGCCGCCTGCCCCATCAGGGGCCGCTTGCCGCGATCGCGGTCGCCGCCCGCACCGAACACCACCACCAGACGGCCAAGAACATGCGGGCGCAGCGCCTGCAACGCGATGGCGAGGCTGTCGGGCGTATGGCTGTAATCGACATAGATCGGCGCGCCGTTCCTGCGCCGCGCGGCCAGTTCCATCCGGCCCCGCACGCCGGTGATCTGTCCCAGCACGTTGAACACGGCCTCGGGTTCCTCGCCCGCGCCGATGACCAGCCCCGCCGCCGTCAGCACGTTCATCGCCTGGAACCCCCCGATGAGGTCCAGCCGCGCCTGGTAGGGCCTGTCCTGCCAGCGGAAAAGCACATCCTGCCCGGTCTCATCCATGCGCCGCCCGGTGATCTTGAGGCGCGCATCGTCGGCGTATTGCGCCAGCGTCAGCACCTCGATCTCGCGCCGTTCGCAGGCCGAGGCGACCTCGGCCCCGTGCGGGTCGTCCATGTTGACCACGGCGGTGGTTTCCTCGGGCAGAAGCTCGGTGAAGAGGCGCAGCTTGGCGGCGAAATAGGCCTCCATCGTGGCGTGGTAATCCAGGTGATCCTGGCTGAAATTGGTGAAAGCGGCGGCGGCCAGATGCACCGCCTCCATCCGCGCCTGGTCCAGCCCGTGGCTGGAGGCCTCCATCGCCACATGCGTCACACCCTCGCTGGCCATATCGGCCAGCAGGCGGTGCAGGGTCAGGGGATCGGGCGTGGTGTGGATGCCGGGGGCGGAATAGGCCCCTTCAACGCCGGTGGTGCCGATATTCGCGGCCTCATGGCCAAGCGCCGCCCAGATTTGCCGGGTGAAGCTGGCCACGGATGTCTTGCCATTGGTGCCGGTGACGGCGACGACATGGGCAGGCTGCGCCCCGAACCAAAGGGCCGCCGCATGGGCCAGCGCGGCGCGCGGGTCTTCCACCGTGATCAGGACCGCATCCGAGGCCGCAAGCTCATCCGCCGCGATCTCGGCCCCCTGCCGGTCGGTCAGGACGGCGGCGGCCTTCATGCGCAGCGCGTATTGGATGAACTCACCGCCATGCACCCGACTGCCCGGAAGCGCCGCGAAAAGATGGCCGGGTTTGACCTGGCGGCTGTCGATGGAGAGGCCGGAGACGGACCGGTCGCCGCCCAGGGGGGCGGTCAGCCCCAGTTCCGATAGCAATTTCTCGGTCATCCTGCCCCCGCCCGCGACTCAGCTTCTATTCTGAGGCGCTGGTTAGCTGATAGGCAACCTCGGGATCAACGTCCTGCGGCGGCATCCCCAGAAGAGGTGCCACCCGGCGGATGATCTCGGCGGCGACCGGCACGGCGGTCCAGCCGGCGGTGCGGCGTTCCTCGCCCAACATCATCACGCTTGGCTCGTCCAGCGTCACGATCAGCACATATTGCGGGTCGTTCGCGGGAAACACGCTGGCAAAGGTCGAGATCAGCCGGTCCACGTAATAGCCGCCCTCCGGGTTGGGCTTGTCCGCTGATCCGGTCTTGCCGCCGACCTCGTAGCCCGCGACCTCGCCCATCGAGGCGGTGCCGTCGGTCACCACCTGGCGCAGCATATGCGCGGCCTGGGCCGAGACTTCTTCCGATATGATCCGCTCCCCCTCCTGGGGGCTGTCGCGGCGCAAAAGCGTCGGCTCGATCCGGGTGCCGCCATTGACGATCGTGGAATAGGCGGCGGCCAGGTGCAGCGGGCTGACGGAAATGCCGTGGCCATAGGAGATCGTCGCGGTCGACAGGTCGGTCCAGCGATGCGGGTACAGGGGCCGTCCGGCGCGGCTCTCGATCATCTCGATACTGGTGGGCTCCATCAGGCCGAGCTCTCCGAGGAAGCTCTGCTGTCTCTCGGTCCCGATCATCTCGGCAATCCGCGCGGTGCCGATATTCGAGGAATACACGATCACATCCGTCACCGAATTGGAGGGCCCGTAATCGTCGTAATCCGAGATCGCAAACCCCGCCATGCGCAGCGGGCCTTGCGTGTTGATCATCGTCTGCGGCGTCACCAGCCCGAGGTCCAGCGCCTGCGCGACGGGGAATATCTTGAAGGTGGAGCCAAGCTCGTAGACGCCCTGCACCGCACGATTGAACAGCGGGCTTTCCGACTGGTCCCCCTCCAGGAGGGGGCGGGGCCGCGCGTTGGGGTCGAAATCGGGCAGGCTCGCCAGCGAGATCACCTCGCCCGTGTTCACATCCATCAACACGGCGGCGGCCCCTGCCGCGTTCATCAGCGTCATGCCGCCGGCCAGAACCTCCTCGACCGCCGATTGCACGGTCAGGTCGAGCGACAGTTGCAACGGCTCGGCCCCGCGCGCCGGATCGCGCAACTCGGTGTCGAAATACGCCTCGACCCCCGCCACGCCGAGGATTTCCGCGGAATTCACCGCCTGTTCGCCGAAGCGGGCGCCGCCAAGCACATGCGCGGCCAGCGCGCCGTTGGGGTAAAGCCGCATGTCGCGCGGACCGAACAGCAGGCCCGGCTCGCCCAGGTCATGCACGCGCTGCTGCTGTTCCGGGCTGATCGAGCCGCGCAGCCAGGCGAAGGTGGACCCTGAGGTGAACCGTCGGATCAGCCAGTCTTCATCGAGATCGGGGAAGATCTCGGCCAGGCCGGCGGCGGCGGCCTCGGGGTCGATCAGATCCCGCGGCTGCACGTAGAGCGCATTGGTCACGAGGTTGGTGGCCAGCACCCGCCCCTGCCGGTCGACGATATCGGCGCGCGCGCCCAGGACGGAACTGCCCGCGACCGAAATGTGCGGCTCTTCCGGGTCCGATCCGGCCAGCATGGTCATCTTGGCGCCCACGGTCAGGAAAGCCGCGAAAAAGCAGATCGCCAGCATGAGAAGGCGGCTTTCGGCGCGCTGGCGCATCTTGTCGCGCGCCTGTTCGTGCCGCCGCGCCAGGTTCTCGCGTTCGATCTCGTCGGGGTTCTCGCCCTTCTGGCGGGCTTCCAGGATGCGCGCCAGCGGGCGCAGGGCGATACGGCGGCTCATGGCGTGTCCTCCGGTTCGGATGCGCTGAACAGGATCTCGTCCCCGGCCTCGGTATCCATCGGCTCGGGCCGATCCTCGGGGCGCCAGACAAGCTCATCGAGATGGGCGAATTGCTCGGGCCCCATCGGCAAGAGGCCGAGACGGTCGAAATTGAGGTCCACCAGCTCGCGCAAGCGGTCCGGCCGGTTGAGATAGGCCCATTCGGCGCGCAGGACGCTGAGGCGCTCGCGCTCCACCCCGATAGCCATTTGCAGCCGGTCGATCTGGCGGATCGCGGTCTGGGTCTGGATGTTCTGATGATAGGCCCAATAGCCAAGGGCGATGACGGCTAGGGCAGCAAGGAAGGTCACGAGGCCACGCATGAACTACAGAATCTCCGTCAAGGGGGGCACGCCAAGGATGTCGGTTTGCGGGGCGCCGGCGGGCACGTCGGTGCGGCGCGCAACGCGGAGCTTGGCCGACCGCGCGCGCGGATTGCTGGCGACCTCATCCTTGCCCGGCGCGATGGCGCGGCGCGGGGTCAGGGTGAAGGTCGGCATGCGCTCGGCCTCGGCGGGGGCATGGCGCGAACCGCCGCCGCCCGTGCTGGCGCGATCTTGCAGGAACCGCTTGGCGATCCGGTCCTCCAGCGAATGGAAGGTGACGACGGCAAGCTGCCCGCCGGGTTTCAACGCGCGCTCGGCGGCCATCAGCCCCTCGGCCAGTTGCCCGAACTCGTCATTCACCGCGATGCGAATCGCCTGGAAGGAGCGGGTCGCGACATGGGATTGGCCGGGCTTGGCGCGCGGCAGGTTTTTCTCAATGATCTGAACAAGCTGCGTGGTGGAGTTGATGCGGGTTTCAGCGCGTTCCGCGACGATCGCGCGGGCAATCCGGCGCGCCGCGCGTTCCTCGCCGTAGTGGAAAAGAATATCGGCCAGCGCCGCCTCGGGCGCATCATTGACCAGGTCTTCCGCCGACGGCCCCGCCTGCCCCATCCGCATGTCGAGCGGCCCGTCGCGCATGAAGGAAAAGCCGCGCTCGGCCCGGTCGAGCTGCATCGAGGAGACGCCCAGATCCAGCACCACGCCGTCCAGTTGCGGATGGCCGACGCTGGCCGCCAGGTCGTCGAGATCGGAGAAGGTGCCTTCGACCAGCTTCAGCCTTTCGCCGAAACCTCCCGCCCACTCGGTCGCCATTTCAAACGCCAGCGGGTCGCGATCGACACCGATGACGCACGCCGCGCCTGCCTCCAGCAACCCGCGCGCGTAACCACCCGCGCCGAAAGTGCCGTCCAGCCAGACGCCCTCGACCGGCGCGACGGCATTCAGGATGGCGTCAAGCAGCACAGGCGTGTGGGGGGCGGGGGTATCGGATGCCGGGGCGGGCATCACGGCTCGACCTGCGCGGGTTTGCTGGCCATGCTGAGCGGGTCGAAGAACTCGTTATCCCCGCCAAGCTGCGCCATCAGTTTCTCGATCGTGTCCTCTGCGGCGCGGCCCTCGTCGGCGCTGAGGATGTGGAACTTGTCGCCCTTGCCCTGGAACAGCGCCTCGCCGCTCAGGTTGATCTTGTCGCGCGCGGCGGGCGGCAGGACCAGGCGGCCGGTATCGTCCACGGTGGTCTCGTCGCATTTGGAATAATAGAGCGTTTCCAGCAGGGTGCGCAGCGGCGTGCCGCGCCCTTGCGCCTGGATCATGGCGTCGATCTCGTCATAGGCGTCGCCGGACAGACATTCGAGGTAATTTTTCTTGGGGTCGCCATAGGCGATATAGAGGCGCGGCGCGCCGCCGGGGGAATACTGGCTGTCGGAGTTCTGAAGCACACGGCGGAACTTGACCGGGATCGAGACCCGGCCCTTTCCATCCACCTTGTTCAGGCTTTCGCCCTGAAACCTGCGCTCCACTGTCCCCGGCCCCTTTTCTGCCGCATTTCGGCCCTAGAATGGGCCGGGTCTTTCGTGCCCGGAAACGGGTCACGTTTCTTGTGCCCGGAAACGGACAACGGCGGATCGAGCTAGCTGCCACTGCTCAATCCGCCGCCCTCGTCCCATTTCTGGGGTTTCCGGCGGGCGCGCATACCTGGGGGGGATGTCTGCTCTGCCCGCGCGCCGGATCTCAGTTTTCAGCGTTAGAGGTGCCTGTATGAAACCTGCTTTTATTATTGTTCCGGTCAGTGATTTTTCTCTGTCCCGGTGCGTCTCTGCTGCTGTGAGATACTTGTGCCATGGCAGGTTTTCCCACGCAATCCCTTTTTATGGGAAATGTTCCCACTTCTTGTGTCAGACGGGTCCGAAAATCAGCATATAGGGGCGATTTCGACCGGGACCGGCGCACAGGTTGCGGAAGGCGACCACCTACCACACAACATCTAGTTGTGATCTTCCCGCCACAGGGGGTGGGATTTTTTTCCTTCCGACACGAAAAAACCCCCGATGCGGCGGGCACCGGGGGTGAAACCGTCGGGAATCGAGCGGCGTGATCAGGCCATGCCGCCCTCGACCAGGCGCGCGGCCAGCGTCGCATAGGCCTCGGCCATTGGCCCCTCCCCCATAGCCACCGGCGTGCCGCTGTCGCCCGCCACGCGCGTCTCCAGCGAAATGGGCAGCGCGCCCAGGAACGGCACGTCCAGCCGCGCGGCCTCGGCCCGCACGCCACCCTCGCCGAAAATATGCGCCTCATGCCCGCAATTCTCGCAGACATAGCCCGACATGTTCTCGATCAGCCCCAGGATCGGCGTCTTGAGGGTCTGGAACATGTCGATCGCCTTGCGCGCATCCAGCAGCGCCACGTCCTGCGGGGTGGACACGATGATCGCGCCCGTCACCTCGGATTTCTGGCACAGGGTCATGGCGACATCGCCGGTGCCCGGCGGCAGATCGACGATGAGGACATCCAGATCGCCCCACGCCACCTGCGTCATCATCTGCTGCAACGCCCCCATCAGCATCGGCCCGCGCCAGACCACGGCCTTTTCCTCGGGCAGCATCAGGCCAAGCGACATCATGGTGACGCCATGGTTGTGCAAGGGCAGGATCGTCTTGCCATCGGGCGAGGCCGGGCGCTTGGAAACCCCCATCATGCGCGGCTGCGACGGTCCGTATATATCGGCGTCCAGCAGCCCCACCCGGCGCCCCTGACGCGCCAGCGCCACGGCAAGGTTCGAGGAGACGGTGGACTTGCCCACCCCCCCCTTGCCAGAGCCCACGGCCAGGATGCGCTGCACGCTGGCCGGTTTCATGGAGCCCTGCTGCGGCTTGGCATGGCCCCCGATCTTCAGGCTCGGCGGCTCGCCCCTGGGCGCGGCGGGTGCGGCGGGTTTGCCCGAATGCGCGGTCAGGGCGACGGTCACGCCGGTCACGCCCTCCAGCCCCTTGACCAGCGCCTCGGCGGCATCGCGCACCGCGCCAAGGCGCTGCGCCTCGCCTGCGTTCGGGGCCTCGATCACAAAGGAGACCTTGCCATCCGTCACGCTCAACGCCCGGATCAGGTCGCGGTCGGTCAGGGCCGTGCCGTCGGGCAGGGTCAACCGTGAAAGCGCCGCAAGAATGGTGTCGCGTGTCGGTGTCATGTCTCTTGATCCTTGTCCCGATGATCTGCCGTCCCCCGCGAGATAGGACAGATCGGCCCGGGTTGCACCCCTTTGCCCATATCCTGGGCGCTTTGCCCGGATCCGAGGCGCTTTACGTCCACGTTATGCAATTGCTGCATGGCAGCATTGCCGAGACGGACGTTGTGCAATCGCAGCATTCGCTTATCTTCAGTCTCAACGAACGACCCCAAGGGCAGCGACGCGCCGCAGAATGATAGCGCAACCACCGATGCCCGCAGATGACGCCAAGAGGTAATGACAATGGCACATGCAATTCACTCCAAAGGGACCGCCCTTTCCTTCCCCGCCCGCCTGGGCGAGATCTTCAGCCAGTTCCGCGCAAGCTTTGCCGCGTGGCGCACCTATCGCCGCACGCTGAACGAGCTGAGCAGCCTCAGCAAGCGTGAGCTGGACGACCTGGGCCTCGATCGCAGCGAGATCGCCCGCGTCGCCATGGACGCCGCCTACGGGCGCGATTTCTGAACCGGAGACGACATTCCTGCCGGATCCCCTCCTCCCAATCTGGATCCGACGGGTTTCGCGGCGGTGCCACCTCCTCCCCCGGCACCGCCGCACATAAATTCCCGGCCCTGACAGAGGGGCCAAGGCTTTTGCGACCCTCTCCTCCTCCCCCGAGGGTCCGCAAAACGCGCGGCGGCATCCCCCCTCCTCCTCCCTGGGGGTGCCGCCGCGTCACAGTGTAGTGGGTCTGGCACGTGCCTTCGTTCGTGCCGCCCGATCCCCGGCGACCGCCCGCTCCTCCCCTGGGTTGGTCGCAAGGGCAAATGGCGGTGTCACCCCTCCTCCCTTGGGTGACACCGCCTTTTTTTATGCGCGCTCGTCCTTGGGCGAGGCCATCACGACATGGGTGGAGATGGTCGAAAGCTGCGGCAGCGCCCCCAGGACATCGGTGTGAAACGCCTTGTAGGAGGCGAGATCCGCCGCCTCGACCCTGAGCAGGTATTCCACGTTGCCGGTGATATTGTGGCATTCGCGCACTTCGGGGGCGCGCGCGACGGCCCTCTCGAATGCCTCCTGCGCCGCCTTGGTGTGTTCCTTCAGCCCGACGCTGAGATAGGCAATGAAGCCCACGCCCAGTTTGGCCGGGTCCAGCACCGCCCGGTAGCCCGCGATCACCCCCGCCGCCTCCAGCGCCTGCACCCGGCGCAGGCAGGCCGAGGGCGACAGCGACACCTTCTCGGCCAGGTCCAGGTTGCTGATCCGCCCGTCGCGTGAAAGCACGCGCAATATCTGCCGGTCTTTTTCATCCAGTTTCGTCATTTGTTGCGAAGAATGGCAGGCACCGCGTGTGTTTGCAATTTCATTGCGCCGGTCGCCGCCTAGGATTGCGCCATGACACAGGAACTTCTCTTCGGCCTTGTCGGCTTTGCCTTCGCCCTGTCGATCACGCCGGGGCCAAACAACCTGATGCTGATGGCATCGGGCGCGAATTTCGGCCTTCTGCGCACGCTGCCGCATATGTTGGGCATCTCGCTTGGCCATGGTTTCATGGTGTTCCTGATGGGTCTTGGCCTGGTGCGACTGTTCGAGAGCTACCCGAACCTCCGCCTTGCCCTGACCGTGCTGTGCAGCGCCTACCTGCTGTGGCTGGCCTGGAAGATCGCCAATGCCGCCCCGCCCCCTGAGTCGAATATCGAGGGCACGCCGCTGACCTTCCTTCAGGCGGCCGCCTTCCAATGGGTCAACCCCAAGGCGATCTACATGGCGATCACCGCGCAGACCTATTACGCGCCCCAGGGCGGCGGATGGATCGGCGCGGCGCTGGTGGCGGGGGTCTTCTCGATGACGAACCTGCCCTCGGTCAGTGTCTGGGCCTGGCTCGGCGTGCAGATGAAGCGCATCCTGGGCACGGGACGGCTCTTGCGGGCCTTCAACATCACCATGGCGCTGCTTCTGGTGGCGACGCTCATTCCGCTTCTGCAGGGGTAGGGTCCACGATCTCCAGCGCGAGGTGATAGACGTATTCGCCCTCTGCGGTCAGACGCCGCGCAAGCCAGGTGTTCAGATCGGGGCTGAACCAGAAGACGGATGCGTAGGGCACCTCATTGGTGACACCCAGAATGGTGAAACTGCCCTGCATGGAGAATGCGATCCGGTAGGTCTGGTATATCCCCATGGGCACATGGATCGGTTCCGCCGTCACCGACAGGGTCCAGTCGAAGGGGCCGAGCTCGGCGAAATCGACACCCGGCACGCAGCCAAGGACCGAGAACTGGAACCCCCGGCCCCGGCTGCAATCGACAACGAAGGCGCCGCTGCCCTCGGCGCGGTTTCCGGCCCGCAACGGCCAGGCATCGGCGGGGGTGCCCACGTCGAATCGCGGCTCGATGATCGGGCCGTCGGGGCCGGCGGCCTGCACCATCAGCGGAAACATCCCGCGATAGCGCGGCGCGGGAGGGGCCGGAGGGTCGGAGGCGTCAAGCTCCTCCTCCACCACCGCATGCGGCAACAGGAAATCCTCGCCCGCCACCTCGTGCCAGATGCGCACGATCGCGGCATTGGTCGGGCGGGGCCGCGCGTTGCCGGTGAACCAGCCGACAAGGTCGTTGATCGCGGCCTCCATCTCGTCGGTCGTGTCGACATCCGCCCGGATCGCAAGGTAACGGATCTGGCGGTCCTCGGGCGGCGGCATCCACGCCACCGGCGGCATCTCCTGCGCCTCGACCCCCGCGACATATTCGCCAAGCCAGGTCTCTAACACGGTCTCGTTGGGGTCGAGAGTATAGGCCATGCGCGCATGATAGGCCGCCTCATCCGCCAGCCCGGCATCGCGCAGGGTGCGGAAGGCGGTGACATGGGTCCAGATGCTGAACGGCCTGAGCCGCGACAACTGGCGATAGGCCCGCCCCGCCTCTGCCATGTTGCCGAGCCGTTCATGCGCCTGGCCAAGCTCGCTCCAGACCGGCTCGTAATTCGGGGCGATCGCCGCCGCGCGCTCCAGCGTCTCCACGCTGTCCTGATACCGACCGGTCTGGTTCAGCAGCCACCCCAGGCGGTATCGCGGCCAGGACCGGTCGGGCTGCACGGTGATCAGGTGGCGCAGATCGGCCTCGGCCTCGTCCCATCGTTCCAGATTTCCCAATGCAACGCTGCGCCGCCCAAGCGCGTAGGCGCTGTCGGGGTCGAGCGTCAGCGCCTGATCGTAGTAGGAAACCGCCTCCGCGTCCCGGTCGTTCGCCTCATAGGCGCGCCCCAGATCGGTCAGCGCCTCGACCCTGTCCTCGGCCGTGTCCAGCAGCCGCTCGCAGGCCGCGACACGCGCCTCAAACCCCGCGCTGCCACTGCCGCAGAGCGCAGCGTCGTCGGCCAGGGCCGGGGTGACCGCCAGGGCCAATGCAAGTGCCGGGATCAGATGTCGCATCATGCGGGCAGTCTACCACGGCCCGCGACCTGCACAAAATCACAGGCTCAGAACGGCACGTCATCCGCCGCATCCGCCGCCACCAGGAACCGGCCCACGACATGCTTGATGCCCGCCTTGTCGAAGGCGATCTCCAGCTTGTCGCCCTCGACCCCTTCGACCCGGCCATAGCCGAATTTCTGGTGAAACACCCGCGCGCCGATCTCGAAGGCGGACACCGCCTCGGCGTCAATGACGAAGTTCTTCGCCTCGCGCGGCTGGCTCAGACCCCGCGCGCCCTGGTTGGCCTGCATCCGTTTCCAGCCCGGCGAGTTGTAGACATCGGCGCGGCTGGCCTTCTCGTGCATGCCCGAGCCGCCGAACTCTCGCGCGCCGCCACCCTGATGCCCGTAAAGCCCCGGCGGCGTCAGCACCTCGACGTGATCCTCGGGCAATTCGTCGATGAAGCGCGAGGGCAGCTGGTTCTGCCATTGCCCGTAGACCCGGCGGTTGCCCGCGAAAGAGATCGTGCAGACCGCCTCGGCCCGCGTGATGCCGACATAGGCCAGGCGGCGTTCCTCCTCCAACCCCTTCATGCCCTCTTCGTCCATCGCGCGCTGGCTGGGGAACAACCCATCTTCCCATCCCGGCAGAAACACGGCGGGAAATTCCAGCCCCTTGGCGGCATGCAGCGTCATCAAGGTCACTTTCGGCTCATCGGCGTCCGATTCGTTGTCCATGATGAGGGAGACATGCTCCAGGAACCCTTGCAGGTTCTCGAACCCTTCCAGCGCCTTGACCAGTTCCTTGAGGTTCTCCAGCCGCCCCGGCGCTTCCGGGGTCTTGTCGTTCTGCCACATCGTGGTGTAGCCGCTTTCGTCCAGGATGATCTCGGCAAGTTCGACATGGCTGATCCGGCCCGTGGGCGCGTCCTCCTCGATCAGATCGCTATCCGCCCCCACGGCGCGCATCGGCCCGTGCAGCATCGCGCGCCAGCGGCCGATGCCGGCCACGAAGCGCGCCAGTTCCGTGGCCCCCTTGCCGGTCAGCCCCTTGGCGGCCAACAGCACCCGCGCGCCTTCCAGAAGCGAGACGCCATTCGCCCGCGCGGCCCCCTGGATCTTCTGCTGCGCCTTGTCGCCGAGCCCGCGTTTCGGCGTGTTGACGATGCGTTCAAAGGCCAGATCGTCCTCGGGGCTGATCACGAGGCGGAAATAGGCCATCGCGTCGCGGATCTCCATGCGTTCATAGAAGCGCGGGCCGCCGATCACGCGATAGGGCAGACCGATGGTCAGGAACCGATCCTCGAAGGCGCGCATCTGGTGGCTGGCGCGCACCAGGATGGCCATGTCATCGAGGCTGAGCGGGGCCATGCCACGGGTGCCGCCTTGCATCGATTCGATCTCGTCGCCGATCCAGCGCGCCTCCTCGTCGCCGTCCCAATGGCCGATCAGGCGGACCTTCTCGCCGCCCTCGGCCTCGGTCCAGAGCGTCTTGCCGAGCCGTCCCTTGTTGCCCTCGATCACGCCCGCCGCGGCGGCCAGGATATGTTCGGTCGAGCGGTAGTTCTGCTCCAGCCGGATCACCTTGGCGCCCGGAAAATCCTTGTCGAAGCGCAGGATGTTGCCGACCTCGGCGCCGCGCCAGCCATAGATCGACTGGTCGTCATCGCCGACGCAGCAGATATTCCTGTGCCCCTGCGCCAAGAGCCGCAGCCAGAGATATTGCGCCACGTTGGTATCTTGGTACTCGTCCACGAGGATGTAGCGAAACCAGCTCTGGTATTGTTTGAGGATGTCGGGATGGGCCTGGAAGATGGTCACGACATGAAGCAGCAGATCGCCGAAATCGGTGGCGTTCAGCTCGCGCAACCGGCGCTGATAGGCGGCGTAGAGCTCGACCGCGCGGTCGTTGAAGGCCCCGGTCTCGGCGGCGGGGACGTTTTCGGGCGTCCAGGCGCGGTTCTTCCACTTGTCGATCACGGCGGCCAGCGCGCGGGCGGGCCAGCGTTTCTCGTCCATCCCATCGGCGATGATGAGCTGTTTCAGCAGCCGGACCTGATCATCGGTGTCCAGAATCGTGAAGTTCGATTTCAGCCCCGCCAGTTCCGCGTGGCGGCGCAAGAGCTTGACGCAGATCGCGTGGAACGTGCCGAGCCAGGGCATCCCCTCGACCGGCTGGTTCAGCAGCCTGGACACCCGCAGCTTCATCTCGCGCGCGGCCTTGTTGGTGAAGGTCACGGCGAGGATCTCGTTCGGGCGCGCCGCGTTCGTCGACAGCAGATGCGCGATGCGCGCGGTCAGCGCCCGTGTCTTGCCCGTGCCGGCACCCGCCAGCATCAGGACAGGGCCATCCAGCGTCTCCACCGCCTCGCGCTGCGGCGCGTTGAGGCCATCGAGATAGGGCTGCGGACGCGCCGCCATCGCGCGTTGCGACAGCGAGGAATAGGCGGTTTCATCGTCGAAGATATCCATGCGCGCGAGCCTAGCGCAGGGCGGGGGTGAATTAAAGCGCTGTTCACAGTCTGTTCTATTTCTTTTCCACTATGCGCCGGTGGCGAGTTCGGGAGCCTCCGGCGGAGGTATTTCAGGCAAAATGAAAGAGGGGGCGCGCGTTAACCTTGATGGGGGGTTAACGGGGCTGGACAGTGCCGGTGCGGCGGGGTTCTGTGACCGGAATGGAATTGAACAGCCGATATCCCGGTCTTTCTGACCTCAAGGCGCGCGCGAAGGCGCGCATTCCGCATTTCGTCTGGGAGTATCTGGACAGCGGCACCGGCGTCGAGGCGACGCAAGCCCGCAATCGGCGGATGCTGGACGCGGTGCTGTTCCATCCCGCGATCCTGGAGGGCGAAGGGGCGGCCGATCTGTCCTGTTCGCTGATGGGGCGGGACTATCCGGTGCCTTTCGGCATCGCACCGCTTGGCATGTCGGGGCTGATCTGGCCCAAGGCGGAGAACTTGCTGGCCGCCCATGCCGGAACGGTCGGGATTCCCTATGGGCTGTCCACCGTGGCGACAGAGGTGCCCGAAGAGGTCGGGCCGGTGGCGGGTGGTCAGGGCTGGTTCCAGCTCTATCCGCCGCGCGATCCGGGGATACGTGCCGATATGCTGGCGCGGGCAAGGAGTGCCGGGTTCGAGGTGCTGGTGCTGACCTGCGACGTGCCCATCGCCTCGCGCCGGGAACGCCAGACGCGCGGCGGGCTGGTGCAGCCGCCCCGCCTGACGCCGCGCCTTCTGGCGCAGGTGGCGCGCTGTCCGGTCTGGGCGGCGGGCATGCTGCACGGCGGGCTGCCGCATATGAAGTTCCTCGATAAATACAGCCAGGCCACCGGCCCCCTGCCCTCGACCGCGCATATCGGATACCTGCTGCGCACCGCGCCGGATTGGGCATACCTGGAGACCCTGCGCCGCGAATGGGCGGGCAAGCTGGTGATCAAGGGCCTGATGGACCCCGCCCCGGTGGCGCGTCTGGAGGCGATGGGGGTCGATGCGCTCTGGGTCTCGAACCATGCCGGTCGGCAGTTTGACGGCGCGCCCGCCAGCATCGAGGCGCTGCCCGCGATCCGCGCCGCAACCTCCCTGCCGGTGATCTTCGACAGCGGCATCGAGGGCGGGCTGGACATCCTGCGCGCGCTGGCACTGGGGGCCGATTTCGTGATGATGGGGCGGGCCTGGCACTATGCGCTTGGCGCGCTCGGGGCGGCGGGGCCCGCGCATCTGCACGCGATGCTGGTTGCGGATATGGCGTCTTGCATGGGGCAGGTCGGGGCGCGGGATCTGGGCGGGCTGGCGGCGCGGCTGGTGCGGCCCGGTCAGGCGTGACGGGGGCCGCGCGTCGATGCGCAGGCGCGATGCGTCGCTTCCTGATATGGCCGTGTCCGGAACCCCTATACCCTGCGCGTCGACACACACCGCGCGACAGGCTATGTTACCGCTAACGCCGCATCGCAACGCAAATGCCTTGGCAGCGCAGAATTTTGCGCCTAGCCTGCGCGGCACCGAAGAACAGGGGGACCGAACCAATGGCCGAGTTTCAGAAGATCCTGATTGCCAATCGCGGCGAGATCGCCATTCGCATCATGCGCGCGGCCAACGAGATGGGCAAACGCACCGTCGCGGTCTATGCCGATGAGGACAAGCTGTCGCTGCACCGGTTCAAGGCGGACGAGGCCTACAGGATCGGCGAGGGGCTCGGCCCCGTCGCGGCCTATCTCAGCATCGAGGAGGTCATCCGCGTCGCCAAGATGTGCGGCGCCGATGCTATCCATCCGGGCTATGGCCTCTTGTCCGAGAACCCCGATTTCGTCGATGCCTGCGACGCGGCGGGGATTCGGTTCATCGGCCCCCGCGCCGAGACCATGCGCGCGCTTGGCGACAAGGCCAGCGCGCGGCAGGTGGCGATCGCGGCGGGCGTGCCGGTGATCCCCGCGACGGGGGTTCTGGGCGACGACATGAAGAAGGTCCGAAAGGAGGCCGACGAGATCGGCTACCCCCTCATGCTCAAGGCCTCCTGGGGCGGCGGAGGCAGGGGCATGCGCCCCATCCAGAGCGCCGATGAGCTGGAGGAGAAGGTTCGTGAAGGCCGGCGCGAGGCCGAGGCCGCCTTTGGCAATGGCGAGGGCTATCTCGAAAAGATGATCCAGCGCGCGCGCCATGTCGAGGTGCAGATCCTCGGCGATACGCAGGGCCATATCTATCACCTCTATGAACGCGACTGCTCGGTCCAGCGGCGCAACCAGAAGGTCGTGGAACGCGCGCCCGCGCCCTACCTGTCAGAGGCGCAGCGCGAGGAAATCTGCCTGCTTGGCAAGAAGATCTGCGAGCATGTGAATTACGAATGCGCGGGCACGGTCGAGTTCCTGATGGATATGGAGACCGGCAAGTTCTACTTCATCGAGGTCAACCCGCGCGTGCAGGTCGAACATACCGTGACCGAGGAGGTCACCGGCATCGACATCGTGCGCGCGCAGATCCTCATCGCGGAGGGCAAATCCCTGGTCGAGGCGACGGGCGTGGCCAGCCAATATGACGTCAAGCTGGACGGGCACGCGGTGCAATGCCGGATCACGACCGAAGACCCGATGAACAACTTCATCCCCGATTACGGCCGCATCACCGCCTACCGGGTGGCGACGGGTCATGGCATCCGTCTGGATGGCGGCACGGCCTATTCGGGCGCGGTGATCACGCGGTATTACGACTCGCTGTTGGAAAAGGTCACGGCATGGGCGCCCACGCCCGAGGCCGCGATTGCGCGCATCGACCGGGCGCTGCGGGAGTTCCGCATCCGTGGCGTCTCGACCAATATCGCCTTTGTCGAGAACCTGCTGAAGCACCCGACCTTCCTGAATTATCAGTATCATACCAAGTTCATCGACGAGACGCCGGAGCTGTTCGAGTTCAAGGCGCGGCGCGACCGGGCGACGCGCATCCTGACCTATATCGCCGATATCACCGTCAACGGGCATCCCGAGACGCAGGGCCGCGCGCAACCCAAGGCGGATCTGAAACCGCCCCGCGCGCCCGCGCCCCGGGCCGATCCCGCCCCGGGCACACGGCAACTCCTGGAGGAGAAGGGCCCGCAGGCGGTGGCCGACTGGCTGGCGGCGCAAAAGCCGGTGCTCATCACCGACACGACCATGCGCGACGGGCATCAGTCGCTCCTGGCGACCCGGATGCGGTCCATCGACATGATCCGCGCGACACCCGCCTATGCCGCCAACTTAGCCGGTCTTTTCAGCGTCGAATGCTGGGGCGGCGCCACCTTCGACGTGGCCTATCGGTTCTTGCAGGAATGTCCCTGGCAACGGCTGCGCGACATCCGCGCGGCGCTGCCCAACGTGATGACGCAGATGTTGCTGCGCGGCTCGAACGGGGTCGGCTATACCAACTACCCCGACAACGTGGTGCAGAGCTTCGTGGCACAGGCCGCGGAAACCGGCGTCGATGTCTTTCGCGTCTTCGACAGCCTGAACTGGGTCGAAAACATGCGCGTGGCGATGGATGCCGTTTGCGAGTCGGGCAAGATCTGCGAAGGCACGATCTGCTACACCGGCGATATCCTCAATGCCGAGCGGTCCAAATATGACCTGAAATACTACGTCGCCATGGGGCAGGAGCTGAAGGCGGCCGGCGCGCATATCCTGGGGCTGAAAGACATGGCCGGTTTGCTGAAACCCGCCGCCGCCCGCGTGCTGATCAAGGCGCTCAAGGATGAGGTCGGGCTGCCGGTCCATTTCCACACCCATGACACGGCGGGCATTGCCTGCGCCACGATCCTCGCCGCGTCGGATGCGGGCGTCGATGCGGTCGATTGCGCGATGGACAGTTTCAGCGGCAATACCAGCCAGGCAACGCTTGGCACCGTGGTCGAGGCGCTGAAACATACTGACCGCGATACCGGGCTGGACATTGGCGCGATCCGTGAGATTTCGGATTATTTCGAGGCCGTTCGCGCGCAATACACGGCCTTTGAATCCGGCCTTCAGGCCCCGGCATCCGAGGTCTACCTGCACGAGATGCCGGGCGGCCAGTTCACCAACCTCAAGGCGCAGGCGCGCAGCCTGGGGCTGGAGGAACGCTGGCACGAGGTTGCGCAGATGTATTCGGACGTGAACCGGATGTTCGGCGATATCGTCAAGGTGACGCCCTCCTCCAAGGTGGTGGGCGACATGGCCCTGATGATGGTCAGCCAGGGGCTCAGCCGCGCCGATGTGGAAGACCCGAAAACCGAGGTCGCCTTTCCCGACAGCGTCATCGACATGATGCGCGGCAATCTCGGCCAGCCGCCCGGTGGCTTCCCCGACGCCATCGTCAAAAAGGTGCTCAAGGACGAAAAACCCAACCTGGAGCGGCCCGGCAAGCATCTGCCCCCGGTCGACCTGGAAGCCACGCGGAAAGAGGTCGAGGAGAAGCTCGGCCATGCCATGGATAACGAGGATCTGAACGGCTACCTGATGTATCCCAAGGTCTTCACCGATTACGCCGCCCGCCACGAGGATTACGGCCCCGTGCGCACCCTGCCCACGCTGACCTTCTTCTACGGGATGGAACCGGGCGACGAGATCGAGGCCGAGATCGACCCCGGTGTCAGCCTGGTGATCCAGTTGCAGGCCGTGGGCGAGACCAACGAGGATGGCGAGGCCAAGGTGTTCTTTGAACTCAACGGCCAGCCCCGCGTGATCCGGGTGCCCGACCGCAAGGTGCAGGCAAGTGCTGCCAAACGCGCCAAGGCCGAGCTTGGCAACCCCAACCATATCGGCGCGCCGATGCCGGGGGTTGTTGCGACTGTCGCAGTCAAACCGGGGCAAAGCCTCAAGGCGGGCGATCTGCTTCTGACTATCGAGGCCATGAAGATGGAGACAGGCATCCACGCTGATCGCGATGCGGTGGTGGCGGCGGTCCATGTCAGCCCCGGCGGTCAGATCGACGCAAAGGACTTGCTGGTGGAGCTGGAATAGCGGCTCGGGCCTTTTTCATGCGTTGACCCCGCCGCCATCCGTCTTTCAGGGTGGCGGGACCTGCGTGAAAGGCCCCTGCCCCCGATGTCCAAGCTCCTGATCATGACCGACCTGCACCTGACGGTCCCGCCCGCGACGATCATCGGGCTCGATCCCGGCGCAAGGCTGGCGCAGGGCCTGGCCCATGCCGCGCGCCATCACGCGGACGCCGACCGGCTGATCCTGATGGGCGACCTCACCCATCACGGCAAGCCCGCGCAATATGCCCGCCTGCGCCCGCTGCTGGAGGGGCTGCCCTGGCCCGTATCCCTGATGATCGGCAACCATGACGACCGGCGCAAATTCCGCGCGGCCTTCCCCGAGGCGCCGGACGCGGGCGGCTTCGTGCAGAGCATCATCGACCTGCCCGATATCCGGCTGATCACGCTGGACACGGTGGACCCCAAGGCCCGCCCGCGCCATTCCGGCCGCCTCTGCCCCGCGCGCATGGCCTGGCTGACGCACGCGCTGGACACCGCGCCGGAACACGGCGCGCTGGTCTTCATGCATCATCCGCCGGTCGAAACCGGCTTCACCGGCATGGACGCCATCGGCCTGACCAACCGGGACGAGGTGCAAAGCCTCCTGACCGCCCACCCCCGCCTGCGCCATGTCTTTGCCGGTCACCTCCACCGCACGATCAGCGCCAGCATGGGCCGCGTGCCGGTCGCGATATTCAAGAGCCCCTGCCACCAGATGCCGATGTGCCTGGGCGATCCCGATCACGCGCTCTCGGTGGATGAACCCGGCGCCTATGGTATCGTCCTCGTCACCCCCCGCGACGTGATCGTGCATTCCGAGGATTTCACCCTGCCCGCGCAAACCGCGCAGAGCCACTGACCGAAAGGACGTCCCATGGTGACCGCGCTCTATGCCGGGCTCATCGCCCTTCTCTACCTCTTCCTCAGCTACAACGTGGTGCTGGCCCGGCGCAGCCAGCGCGTCTCGGTCGGGGATGGCGGTGACAAGCTGGTGCGCAAGCGGATGCGCACCCATGCCAATTGCGCCGAATACGCGCCCATCGGCCTTATCCTGCTGATGCTGGTCGAGATGCAGGGGATGCCGCTTTGGCTGGTGCATGTCTTCGGGCTGATCTTGCTGGCGGGCCGCCTGTCCCATGCCTATGGCTTCGGCTCCACCCCGCAGATCGTGCCCCTGCGCAAGCTGGGGATGTATCTGACCCTTCTGATGATTATCTCCACCGCCGTGGCCAATATCGGCTACGCGATCCTCTGATCCACCTGCCCGGAGCGCCTTCATGCTTGAGCTTCTCGCCGATCCCGCCGTTTGGGCGTCTTTCCTGACCCTCGTGGTGCTGGAGATCGTCCTGGGCGTCGATAACGTCATCTTCATCTCCATCGCCGCCGCCCGCCTGCCCGAGGATCAACGTGCCCGCGCCCGCATGATCGGGCTGACCGGGGCGCTGGTCATGCGTATCCTGCTGCTGCTCTCCATCGCCTGGATCATGGGGTTGAGCGCGCCGATCATGACCGTCCTGGGCCAGGAGGTCAGCTGGCGCGACATCATCCTGATCGCGGGTGGCCTTTTCCTGCTCTACAAGGCCGCCACCGAGATCTTCGAGGAGGTGGAGGGCCCGCATGAGGGCGCCGTCGCCTCCGCCGCCAGGGCCGGGTTCTTTATCGTGGTCAGCCAGATCATGCTGCTGGACCTGGTGTTTTCCCTCGACAGCGTGATCACCGCCGTCGGCATCGCCGACCATATCGAGGTGATGATCGCCGCTGTCTCCATCGCCATCCTGGTGATGATGGTCGCCGCCAAGCCTATCGCCGCCTTCGTCGAGGCGCACCCATCGACCAAGATGCTGGCGCTGGCCTTCCTTGTCATGGTCGGCATGGCGCTGGTCGCCGACGGCTTCCAGGTCCATATCGAGCGCGGTTTCATCTATGCCGCGATGGTCTTTGCGGGCGCGGTCGAGGCGCTGAACCTGTGGCGGGCGAAACGGCGCGCTCAGGCGGGCGGGCCGGCCGCGTAGGGGGCCAGCAGACGGGCGAACGTGGCGTGGATCGGGGTGGCAACGCCGTGTTTGGCCCCAAGCCGCACCACATCGCCCGAGAGATACGCGGTCTCGATGGGTTTGCCCCGGTTGAGGTCATCCAGCATCGAGGCATGGGTGGTCGGGGGCAGTTTTTCCGACAGCAACCCCCAAGCGGTATCGGCCAGACCCTGCGGCAGGTCGGGCAGCACCGCACGGCCCACGGCCTCGGTCTCGGCCATCGACTCGCGGATCAACGCGGCACTTTCCGCGCAATCCCTGAGCGGCCCGATATCCAGTCGCGTCAGTGCGGTGACCGAGGCGAAACTGGCCTGCATCACGAATTTCGCCCAGAGGTCGTGGCGGATGTTCCAGGGCTGCTGCACCATGCAGCCGGCCTCTTCCAAGGCCGCCGCGAACGCATCGCAACGCGGCGATTGCCCGCCATCCGCCTCGCCGAAGCTCAGCATGTCGAAGGGCGCGGAATGGCGGATCACGCCGGGGGCTTCGATATCGCCCGGCAGGCGCGCGACGCCGGGCACGACATGGGGCTTGCCGATGATCCCCGCCAAGCGGTCCGGCGCGCTGACGCCGTTCTGGCAGGTCACCACCATCGTCTCCTCGCGCAGCGTCGGTTTGACCGAGGCCGCCGCCGCCTCCAGATCGCCGTTCTTGACGGTGAAGAGGATCACATCGGCCTGCCCCGCGGCACCCACATCCGCAACCGCGCGCACCCCCGGCAGATGCAGGTCGCCCTTGGGGCTGTGCAGGCGCAACCCGTGTTCCTGCAGCGCCGCCAGATGCGCGCCGCGCGCCACCAGCGTCACCTCATGCCCCGCCGCCGCAAGCCGCGCCCCGAAATAGCCGCCCATGGCCCCGGCCCCCATCACTGTGATCTGCATGTCCCTGCTCCCTTGCGCTGTGTGCTGCCTCGAAAAAACCCCGAGGAGCCGCATATTTCCCCTTGCAGCCCCGCGCGCCCCTGACTAAATACCGGCCTCAAGGACGCGGGCGTAGCTCAGGGGTAGAGCATAACCTTGCCAAGGTTAGGGTCGTGAGTTCGAATCTCATCGCCCGCTCCAATTCGACCGGCACCCACGGTTGACCGCCAAGAGGCCGCCCCGAACCGGGCGGCCTTTGTCGTTTGCGGGGCGTCACTCGGCGCGCAGTTCCGCCAGCCGTTCGGTCGCGCGCGAATGACCAAGCTCCTCGGCGCGTTCAAACCACAGGATCGCCAGGTCGGTATCCTGCAATACGCCATCGCCATCACGCACCATGATCCCCATGTTATAGGCCGAGGTGGCGTCGCCCAGGTTGGCCGCTTCGGCCCAGATCTGGGCGGCGCGGGCCTTGTCCTGTTCATGGCCGCGACCGTGGAAATAGCCAAGCCCGACCAGGCGCATTCCGATGGCATTGCCCTGGTCGGCGGCCAGTTGCGCGAGCCGCATCGCCTCTTCGTCGTTGCGCTCCACCCCGTACCCGCCCCAGTAGGAGAAACCCAGATTCGACAGCGCCTCGGCCAAGCCTTGCGCGGCGGCCTGACGGTAAAGCTCATTCGCGCGGTCGTAATCCAACTCTACCCCGTTGCCGAAATAGTAGCGATTGCCGAGGTTGTTCTGCGCCACCGCATCGCCCGCCTCGGCATCGGCCATCAACTGGTCAAGCTCGCTGAAGCCGCCGATCTCCCGCCCGTCCACGGTGACGGAAAACCCGGCGGTGCCGTCCACCACCACGGTCGATTCCGCGCTCACGGCATAGGTCTCGCCGTCGATGATAACGCTGTTCGACGTGATGATGACGGTATGCTCGTTCAGCACCGCCTCGATCCCCCGCGCGGTCTGGCGCGAACTGATCGAGCCGCTGCCGGTGATGGTCACGGCCAGATCGCCATAGGTCGAGGTCATGACGGATTGCGCCACGGCGGGCGGGGCTGACAGCGTCAGCGCGGCGGCGAAGGCCAGGGCAAGGGGTAAAGCGGGTCTGGTCATTGGAAATCTCCTGTTGAGGCACCGCGCCGCGCGCGCAAGGGGTCCAATCGACCGTGGCGGCACCGGTTCTGGCGATGGAATCACCTAATGGTCCTCAAGGATAGGCCGGGTTCGGGGTTTCACCAAATCGCATCGGCGCGAGAGGGGCATTGATGGCTTTTCCCCCGCCCGCCCGCGCCCTATAAGGCGGGCAAACAACCAGCGGAGCCGCCATGCGCAGTGCCACCATCAGCCGCAAGACCGCCGAGACCGAGATCAGCGTTGAAATCGCGCTGGACGGGACCGGGGCCTATGACAACCAGACCGGGGTGGGGTTCTTCGACCACATGCTGGACCAGCTCTCGCGCCATTCCCTCATCGACATGACGGTGCGCTGCACGGGCGATCTGCATATCGACGACCACCACAGCGTCGAGGATGTCGGCATCGCGCTTGGCCAGGCGCTGGCAGAGGCGCTCGGCGACAAGCGCGGCATCCGGCGCTATGGCGAATGCCACCTTGCGATGGACGATGCGCAGGTCCGCACGGCGCTGGACCTTTCGGGGCGGCCCTACCTGGTCTGGAATGTCGATATGCCGACCGCGAAGATCGGCAGTTTCGACACCGAATTGGTGCGCGAGTTCTTCCAGGCGCTCTCGACCCATGGCGGCATCACCCTGCATGTCGATCGCTTGCACGGCATCAACAGCCACCACATCGCCGAGGCCGCCTTCAAATCCGTGGCCCGCGCGCTGCGCATGGCGGTGGAGCCCGACCCGCGCAAATCCGACGCAATCCCGTCGACCAAGGGCAGCCTCTAGCCCATGACCACGGTTCTCGTCGATTACGACAGCGGCAATCTGCATTCCGCTGAAAAGGCGTTCCAGCGCATGGCGGCCGAGGGCGGGCATGGTCCCGTTCAGGTGACCTCTGACCCCGACTCGGTCGCGCGCGCCTCCCGCATCGTGCTGCCCGGTGACGGCGCGTTTCCCGCCTGCCGCCGGGGCCTTGCCGCGATGGACGGGCTGGAGGAAGCGATCCGTGAAGGGGTGGAGACGCGCGGCGTGCCCTTCCTGGGCATCTGCGTCGGCATGCAGATGCTGACCACATGGGGCCGCGAATACGAGGATGTGGCGGGCTTCGACTGGATCCCCGGCGAGGTCACGCGCATCATGCCGGATGACCCCGCGCTGAAGGTGCCGCATATGGGCTGGAACGACCTGGTTCTGGACGGCGCGCACCCGGTTCTGGAGGGCGTCACAACCGGCGATCACGCCTATTTCGTGCATTCCTACGCGATGCAGGTCGCAGACCCGGCGCATTTGCTGGCGCATGTCGCCTATGGCGGGCCGGTCACCGCCATCGTGGCGCAGGGCAATGTGGTGGGAATGCAGTTCCACCCGGAAAAGAGCCAGGGCGCGGGCCTGCGCATGATCGGCAATTTCCTCGGCTGGCGTCCCTGACGTTTCGAATGGCCTGCGGCCATCCGACCGGGTGCGAGGGGGCTGTCTGCCCCCTCGCGCTCCCCCGAGGATATTTTCGGAACAAAGAAGAAGAACAGGAAAGGCCCGCCGTGGTGGCGGGCCTTTCGAGAAGGGGTGAGGCGGTGGGGATTACCAGCACTCGTAGACGGTGACCCAGTTGCCCCAGTAATCGTAGACGGTGACCCATTCGCAGTAATAGGCGGTCTCGATCGTGGTCTGGGCGGCGACGGCCAGGTCCGGCAGGGCGATCAGGGCGTCGTCGAGGGCGCCTCCGGTGGAGGCATGGGCGGCAGCGGCGGTCAGGGCGAAGGCGGCGGCGGTGAGAACGGTCTTGAACATGGGATTGGTCCTATCTGATTTGCAGTGATGAAAATGGTTGGGTTGGAATTGGCAGGGTTCGGGGCGCGGTTCAGAAGCACTCGTAAACGGTGACCCAGTTGCCCCAGTAATCGTAGACGGTGATCCACTCGCAGTAATAGGCGGTCTCGATCGTGGTCTGGGCGGCGAGGGCCAGATCCGGCACGACGATCAGGTCGGTGTCGAGGGCGCGTCCGACGGAGGCATGGGCCGCGGCGGCGGTCAGGGCGAAGGCGGCGGCGGTGAAGGCGGTCTTGAGCATGTTTTTGGTCCTTTTTCAGTGTTTGTTATCGGATAATCTGTGTTTGTTATCTGATAACAACGGTTCTACACAGCATACTTCGTGTCGTCAACACACTTTTATTTTCTCCCCATCAGAATTCTCGCAAGCCCTTGTTCTGAAATGATTCATTTTTCACATTTCGCGCGCGCCGTTTGCGCCATGGCACGAAAAAGGGCCCATGCGCATGGCACGGGCCCTCGATCAGGCTGTTATCGGCGTGGCGGGCGGCTTATTGCCGGGTCCAGGTGCCCCCGTCGCGGCAGATGCCCAGAACGCAGCCCGAAACCGACAGCGTGTCGCCATTGAGTTGCAGGCGCGAGTTGTAGGTGCGGTCGCGGTCGGGCGAATAGACCCGGCCCCGATACTCACCCCCGCCCTGCGGCTCGGTCTCCGAGATGATCTGGCGGCCCACATTGGGCGATTGCATCTCGTTGCCGCTGGAATCGTAGGCCGTGGTCAGCGTGCCGCAAAGCTGCGCGCCGCAAGGGGCCACGACGACGAGGCCGGTATTGCCGTTGTCATCGGGCGCGGTGCGCCACGTCCCCTCAAGCGGATCCGCCGCGGCCATGCCCGCCAGTCCGATCAACAGGGCAGCGCCCAGAAGTGCCTTCTTCATGTGAAATCCTCCCATTTCATTGCTTCGAATGTGCAAGGGCGCAGGCGCTCTGGCAAGGCTGACGTGAGGTTCCCTTGGCAAGCGGCGAATGTTTCGGCAAAAGGGCGCCAGTTTTCCCCGCCCCGAAAGGCCGCGCCGATGATCCTCTACCCCGCCATCGACCTCAAGGACGGCCAGGCCGTGCGCCTGCTGCGCGGGGACATGAAGAACTCGACCGTGTTCTCCGACAGCCCCGCCACCCAGGCGCGCGCATTCCAGGAGGCTGGCTGCCAGTGGCTGCATCTCGTGGACCTCAACGGGGCCTTCGCAGGGGAGCCCGTCAATGGTGCGGCGGTCGAGGCGATCCTGGCGGAAACCTCCGTGCCTGCGCAATTGGGCGGCGGCATCCGCGACATGGCGACCATCGAGATGTGGATCGGGAAAGGCATCGCCCGCGTGATCCTGGGCACGGTCGCGGTGGAAAACCCGGACCTGGTGCGGGACGCCGCGCGCGCTTTCCCCGGCAAGGTCGCCGTGGGGCTGGACGCGCGCGAGGGCCGCGTTGCCACGCGCGGATGGGCGGAAGAGACCGACATCATGGTCACCGACCTCGCCCGCAGCTTTGAGGATGCAGGCGTCGCGGCGATCATCTACACCGACATCAATCGCGACGGGGCCATGCAGGGGCCGAATATCGAGGCCACCGCCGACCTCGCCCGCGCCGTGCATATCCCGGTGATCGCCTCGGGCGGCGTCTCCTCGCTGGCCGATCTGGAGGCTTTGCGCGACACCGGCGTCATCGCGGGCGCGATCTCGGGCCGGGCGCTCTATGACGGGGCGCTGGATCTTGCGGCGGCGCTGAAGGCGCTGGCCTAACCGGCAGCGGCCTCGGCGAAATTTTCCAGCGCCTCTTCCAACCGCTCCAGATACTCCGCGTCGTCGTCGATATCGAGATCGTCGAGCATCTCTTCCGGCTCCTGCCAGAAGATCACGGTCTCGTCGCCGTCACGGTAGACCAGGATCCGCAAGGGCAGGAACAGCCCGGCGCGGATATCCTCCTGCATCGCTTGCGTGCCAAGCTGCGGGTTGCCGAAGATCAGCAGTTCGGCATCGTCCAGTTCCATCCCCACGCCCTCGGCGGCGCCGGAATGATCGACACGGGCGACGACCATCGCGCCCGCCGCGCGCACCGCCTGTTCCAGGCGGTCCATCACGGTGGCGACGTCGTCGCTGCTGCTGCGGTGTTCGAAATCTGCATAAGCCGGCAGCGCCAGCACGGCGGTCAGGGCGGCGGCTGTCAGGGTGCGGATCATGGCGAAACCTTCCTTTCATGGTCAGTCCCCGACCAACCCCGCTCGCGACCCATCTGTTCCCTCCGCGCCATTTGCATTCCCCCGGCACTCTGCCTAAGAGGTGGGCAAGGCCCCCAGATACGAAGCCCCCACCATGCTGAAAACCCGCATCATCCCCTGCCTCGACGTGGCCGACGGGCGCGTCGTCAAGGGCGTCAATTTCGTCGATCTGATCGACGCGGGCGACCCGGTGGATGCGGCGCGCGCCTATGACGCGGCGGGCGCGGATGAGCTGTGCTTTCTCGACATCCACGCCACGCATGAAAACCGGGGCACCATGTATGACCTTGCCACGCGCACGGCGGAGCAATGCTTCATGCCACTGACCATCGGCGGAGGGGTTCGCACGGTGGACGACGTGCGCAACCTGCTTCTGGCCGGGGCCGACAAGGTCAGCTTCAACTCCGCTGCCGTGGCCGACCCCGACGTGATCGCGCGCGCCGCCGACCGCTTTGGCAGCCAGTGCATCGTGGTGGCCATCGACGCCAAGACCGTCGCCCCCGGCAAATGGGAAATCTTCACCCATGGTGGGCGCAAACCGACGGGGCTCGACGCGGTCGAATTTGCCCGCACGGTCACCGAAAAGGGCGCGGGCGAGATCTTGTTGACTTCGATGGATCGCGACGGCACGCGGGCGGGCTTCAACCTTCCCCTGACCCGCGCCATTTCCGACGCGGTGCCGGTGCCGGTGATCGCAAGCGGAGGGGTGGGCAATCTCGACCACCTCGTCGAAGGCGTCACCATCGGCGGGGCCAGCGCCGTCCTGGCCGCCTCGATCTTCCATTTCGGCGATTACACCATCGCCGAGGCCAAGGCCCATATGGCCGCGGCCGGTATCCCGATGAGGATGACATGAGCACACTCGACCGCCTCGCCGCCACGATTGACGCCCGCAAGGGGGCCGATCCCGAGACCTCCTGGACCGCGAAGCTGCTGGCGAAAGGCCCTGAGAAATGCGCCGAGAAATTCGGCGAGGAGGCGGTGGAGGCGATCATCGAGGCGGTCAAGGGCAACCGCGACGCGCTGGTGTCCGAGGCGGCGGATGTGCTCTATCACCTGGCCGTCATGCTGGCCGCGCGCGATGTGTCGCTGACGGAGGTGCTGGCGGAACTCGACCGGCGCGAAGGGCAGTCGGGCATCGAGGAAAAGGCAGGCCGTGGCTGAGCACGCCATACCCGCGTAGCGCGGCCTCCACCCCGCCATCCCGCGATGATGCGCGCGCCCCGCGTATGTACGGGGGGTGCATCGGGGGGTGTACGGGGGGGCACCCCCCCGTTTTCACAGTTTCGACGAGATGATCCCGGTCGCGAAGCCGCCCATGCGCAGCTCTCCGAAGAGGCGCTGATACTCGATCTTGGGGCAGCGGTTCTGGATCACCTGCACCCCCGCCGCCTCGGCTTTTTCGGCGGCCTCCGCGTGCGTGACGCCGACCTGCATCCAGATCGTCTTGAGCCCCGGAAGATGCGCCAGCGCCTCTTCGACGATCCCCAGCACTGCCTCGGCGCTGCGGAAGATGTCGACCACATCGACCGGCTCATCCAGATTGGACAGCGACGCCACCGCGGGCGCGCCGAACATCTCGCGCCCGACCTGGCCCGGATTGACCGGCAGGATGCGATAGCCCCTGAGCGACAGGTATCGCGCCACGTAATGCGACGGGCGCACCGGATTCGGCGACACGCCGACACAGGCAAAGCTGCGGCTTTCCGCGAAGATCTTCCTCAACAGCCCATCGGATGGATTTTGCGTCATGCCCCTGATCAACATGCATAAAAAAGCGCCCGCTGATGTCTAGCATAGCGGGCGCAAGTACGGAACGAGGGACAGTGATGGGCGTAACCAGTGTTCCGAACTGGCCGCCATACGTGATAATTAGGCAACGTGCGGCAGGTTTCAACGGGGCGACACAATTTTGTGATTGCCAGGCCCGTCAGGCCAGGATTCCGGGCCAGTGCTGATTGGCCTGCGCGATGTTGCCGGGAATATCCCGCTGCCACATCTCGCGCACCTGCAACGAGTAGTTCAGGTAGAGGCGCCCATCCACGATCGTCCAGGCCTCGGGCACACTCGAGGCGATATAGCCGCGCGACATGGCGAAGGCGCAGTAGCCGCCATATTGCGGGGCGTAGCCCTCGGGATCGGCCAGGAACGTGGCACGGGTCTCGGCGGAGGTGAAATGCCAGGTCGCCCCGTTCCAGGTGGCGGCGTGATCGGCGGATCCGATGCGATGCGTGGCCTCGGTGAAATAGACCACCGGATCCGCCCCGCGAATCGCAATCCCGGCCTCGGAAAAGACCGGCGCGGTCGAGGCCAGGGCGGGCAATGCCAGAGCCGTGGCAGGGGCGGCGGCCAGCAGGCCAAGGGTGTGACGGCGGGTCAGCATGGGCGGAGCTCCTTTCGCGGCTGCTCTGCCACCATCTTGCCATCACGCCCGCATAATGAAAGCCCGCCTGACGCAGCTGTGATGCGCCGTCAGCCCCGGATCAGTCGAAAATATCCTCGACGAAATCGAACGCCTCTTCCAGCGCGCGGGACCAGAGCGGCTTGCGCCGCTTGCGGCGGCGGCGCGGGCGGTCGTCCCAATCGTCGTCATCGTCATCGTCATGGCGATAGCGCGCAACCGGCTGCGGGCTGCGCTTGACGGGCTTGGCTGTCGCCTTGCGCTCCTGCACCGGCATCGCCTTCATCTCGTGCAGCGGCGCGCCGCAGCGCCCGCAGGCCAGCTCATGGCCGTGGCGCGCGGTCGGTTTCAGAAGTGTCCGGCTGCCGCAATAGCAGCAGGTGGCGATCTTGGTGGTCATGGGTGTCCCTTACAGTCTCGTCACAGCATATAGGGAGACGGCGGCGGCATTCGAGACGTTGAGCGAGCCAAATTCGCCCGCATAGGGAATACGCACAAGATGATGGCAGAGCTCGCGGCTGCGCTGGCGCAGGCCGGGGCCTTCCGCGCCGAGGACCAGCGCGACAGGCTGACCGGTGAGGTCGGCGGCCAGCGCGTCGATGGTCTCCTCGCCCTCGCCATCGAGGCCCAGGATCGTATACCCCATGTCGCGCAGCGCCAGCATGGCATCGCCGAGGTTCTTGACGCGCAGGTAGGGCTGACGCTCCAACGCGCCCGAGGCGGTCTTGGCCAGCGCGCCGGTCTCGGGCGCGGAATGGCGGTGCGGGGCGATGACGGCGCGCGCGCCGAAGACCTCGGCCGAACGCAGGATCGCGCCCACGTTATGCGGGTCGGTGACGCGGTCGAGCAGCAAGAGGCGCGGCGCACCCTGCCCCGGCTCGCAGAGATCCTTGAGCGCGCCCCAATCCAGCGGCTTGACCTCCAGCGCGGCCCCCTGATGCACCGATCCGGGGTCGAGCGGGACGGGAAACTTGCGCGCATCCGCGATCTCGGGCTCCAGCCCCGCCCCGGCGATGGCACCCGACAGCCGGTCGGCGGCGTTCCGCGTCACCACCAGCCGCAGCTTGACGCGGGCCGGGTTCAGCAGCGCATCGCGCACCGCGTGCAGACCAAAGAGCCAGATCGTCTCGGCCGCCGACGCCTTCTTGGCGCGCTCCTTCTCGATCACCCATGTCGGTTTCTTCTGCGCCATCGCCCGGGCCCTTTCACATCTATCGCGCTGGCCTAGCGCGGCGGTGCCCGTCAGGTAAAGCCGAAATCGGCGGTGCATTTCCTGCGATTTTCATATTGACCCTGCCCGCGCTCGATTATATCCCCGCGTCTCGTGGGCGACAGGCCGCAAGGTGTGGCAGGGGACTGTAACTCCCTCGCGGAGACGCACGCCTGGTTCGATTCCAGGGTCGCCCACCACTACCCCCCCCTCTGCGTTGATCCAGAAACAATCGTCTCCCGTGATTCTTCGCGCGGACCGGCAGCGGGGTCGCGGGGCCTTCCCCCGGGTCAAGACGAACGCCGGAAACACCCCCTGCCGGGACAGTCCGGCCTACCGACGATCATCCCGAAAAACGCCACGTTATCAGATACTCGCCATGCGGAGTGCAGTTTCTTCACCTCGCGGCGTGCTGACTTTTTGCATACGTCTGCAAAAATCTCTTGCCAGAGGGCCACCCTCCCGCCTACCCTTGTTGCAGACGTATGCAAAACGCCTCACGGGGGACATTCATGGCCGAAATCCAACTGCGCAACATTTCCAAGCGGTGGGGATCCTTCGTTGGCGTCGACAATTTCGACCTGACCATCGCGGATCAGGAGTTCCTGGTGCTGCTCGGCCCCTCGGGCTGCGGCAAGACCACGACCATGCGCATGATCGCGGGGCTGGAGGAGGCCACCGAGGGCGACATCCTGATCGGCGGCAACCGGGTCAACGATCTCGACCCCAAGGATCGCGACGTCGCCATGGTGTTCCAGAGCTACGGCCTCTACCCGAACATGAATGTCTACGACAACATCAAGTTCCCGCTGAAGGTGCGCAAGGCCGACCCCGCCACCCATGACGACCGTGTCATGAAGGCCGCCGAGATGGTGGAGCTTACCGATTTCCTGCATCGCAAGCCCGCCGAACTGTCGGGCGGCCAGCGCCAGCGCGTGGCGCTTGCGCGCGCCATCGTGCGCAAGCCGTCGGTCTTCCTGATGGACGAGCCGCTGTCGAATCTCGACGCCAAGCTGCGCGTCTCGACGCGGGCGCAGATCAAGAACCTCAGCCATGAGCTGAAAGTCACCACCGTCTATGTGACCCATGACCAGATCGAGGCGATGACGCTGGCCGACCGGGTCGTGGTGATGAAGGCGGGCGTGGTGCAGCAGGTCGGCACGCCCACCGAGATCTACGACAATCCCGCCAACACCTTTGTCGCCAGCTTCATCGGCAGCCCCGCCATGAACCTGATGGACGGCGATATGCAGGACGGCGTGTTCACCGGCAAGAATGTGCGCATCGAAGGGCTGACCGGCCCCGATGGCCCCATCACGCTCGGCTTCCGGGCCGAGGATGCCAGCGTCGCGTCGGGCGGCGAGGGCGAGGTTTCCGCGCCGCTCTACACCATCGAGCTTCTGGGCGATGCGACCATGCTGGCGGCGCGCGCGGGCGGGCAGATGGTCTCGGTCAAGGCGCATAAGGAATACCGCGCCGAGATCGGCGATCCTGTCTCGTTCTCGATCCCGGCCAGCATCTGCCATCTGTTCGACCGCGAGACCGGGGCCAGGCTGCAAGCAGGCTGACCCCTTGACCCAAGCTTCACGAAAGGGCGTGGCAGACAGACAAAGCCGCGCCCGACCATCCAACGGGAGAAGACCGATATGAAACTGAAGACCTTTCTCATGGCCGGTGCCATGTCCGCCGTGGCCAGCGTTGCCACGGCCGAATGCGCCTTTGAAAACGAGGTCGAGCTGCGCTCGCTCTCGGCCGGGTTCGAAGCCTGGAATGCCGTCACGGATGCCTGGGCCGAATGCGGCAACGTGCAGGCCGAGCTGAACCAGGAATTCCGCACGCTTCAGCCGCAGGCCTTCGCCGCCGACCCCTCGCTCTACCAGATCGGCGGCGTCTCGAACGGCACCATCACGCCGCTTCTGAACGAAGGCACCATCCGTCCGCTGGATGACCTTGTCGAGATGTATGGCCAGAACCTGCGCCCGAACCAGCTGATCCGCATCAACGGCGAGATCATGGCCATCGCGATGATGGTGAACACGCAGCACCTGATGTATCGCTCGGACATCTTCGAGGAACTGGGCATCGAGGTGCCGGCCACCTGGGACGAAGTGCTTGAGGCGGCCGCGGTAATCCAGGAGGCGGGCGTTGTCGACTACCCGCTTGGCGCCACGATGAAGACCGGCTGGAACCTGGGCGAGGACTTCATCAACATGTTCCTCGGCTATGGCGGTGAGTTCTGGAATGCCGACGGCACCCCGAACGTCAATTCCGAGGCCGGCATGAACGCGCTGGAAACCATGATGGCGATGACCGAATTCATGGATCCCGAATACCTCGTCTCCGATTCCACCTATGTGCAGCAGCAGTTCCAGCAGGGCCGCATCGCGATGGCGAACCTCTGGGCCTCGCGCGGCTCGGCGATGGACCTCGAGGGCGAAAGCCAGGTCGTGGGCCTGGTCGATGCCGCCGCAGCGCCGATGGCGATCGAAGGCGCCGCGCCCGCGACCACCCTGTGGTGGGACGGAGTCGTGATCGCCTCCAACATCTCGGACGAGGAAGCCGAAGCCGCCTTCCGCGTGGTGATGGAAGGGCTGGACCGCGAGATGGTCGAGGCAAACAACGACGCCGCGATCTGGCTGATCGAAGGCTATGAGCCGGGCCGCCTGGCCCTGGGGGCGATTGCCACCGCAAGCGCCACCCCGCCGCCCCCGGCCTACCCCTCCACCAGCCAGATGGGCCTGATGCACACCGCGCTTGGCAACGAACTGGCCGCCTTCTTCACCGGCGACGCCAGTGCCGAGGAAGCGCTGGAAGCGGTCGAGGCGGCCTACACCACCGCCGCACAGGAAGCGGGCGTGCTGGAGTAATCCAGGGCCTTCTTGAACAGAAAGGGACAGGGCGTCCGCGCCCTGCCCCACCCATCCCCCACACCACGACCTGCCCGGGAGAGTCCCCATGAAATTCAAGACATTCGCCGCCTTCGTCGGCCCCTCTGTCTTCCTCATGCTGCTCTTCATCGCGGCCCCCCTCGTCACCGTTTTCGTGGGCGCGTTCCAACTGACGCAGCCTGTGGTCGAAATGGTCGAGGAGGAGACCTGCACACCGGGCTTCGTCACCCAGACCTGCACCACCACCACCGTCACCCGCCCCGTGCTGGACGAGTTCGGAGAGGTCGTGACCACGACCGAATGGGTCGGCTGGACCAACTTCACCCGCGTGCTGGACCCCGAAGCCGCGGGCGCCGCGATCCGGGCGATGGATTGGGGCCAGTTGATGCAGGTGGATTTCTACGCCGCGCTGCGCTTTACGCTGATGTTCACGCTGGTGACGCTGCCGCTTGTGCTTGGCACCGGGCTGGCGATCGCGCTGGCGGTCAACAATGCCGCGCGGTCGATCCGCGGCCCCGTCATCTTCATCTCGCTGCTGCCCTTCATCGTGACACCCGTGATCGGCGCGCTGTCGATCCGCTGGCTCTTCATCGGCGACGGTATCCTGACCTCGGCGCTGGAGGTCTGGCTTGACCGCGACATCGCCATGTTCGCGCAGGCCTGGACGATCGAATTGATGATGCTGTTCTACCGCGTCTGGCACGTCGCGCCCTTCGCCTTCGTGATCTTCTACGCGGGCCTTCAGACCGTGAACCAGGACACGCTGGAAAGCGCTATCATCGACGGCGCCTCGCGGTGGGAGCGGCTGCGCTATGTGATTATCCCGCATCTGATGCCGCTGATCATCTTCATCGCGCTGATCCATCTGATGGACACCTATCGCGTCTTCGAGGAGATCGTCGGCTTCACCAGCCAGGCACATGTGATCAGCCTGCAATGGCTTACCTATGATTTCCTGCAACCCGACGATGCCGGCAACCGCGCCTTCGGACGCGCCTCTGCCTCGGCCATGCTGACCATGGTGGGCATCGTCTTCCTTCTCATCCCGCTGCTGCGCCGCACCTGGCGCGACCACAAGGGAGGCTCCCACTGATGAGCGATACACCCCGCGCCATGCGCCAATCGCTGTCCCTGCGACTGGGATCTGCCGGTTTCCTCGCCCTTTGGTGCCTTCTGGCCGCCTTCCCGATCTTCTGGATCGGCGTGATGAGCTTCAAGTCACCGGTCGATGCCTTTGACGCCAATCCGCTCAACGTCATCTTTGGCCCGGTCACCCGCGATGGCGGCGATGGCCTGTCGATCATCGACATCGTCTTGGGGCTGGTCTACCTGTTCTTCGCCGTCAAGCTGGCGCTTGGCTGGCTGCCGAAGATGGTCGCGCAACATTCGCCGGGGGGGCAGGTCTGGGCCGGGTGGATCATTGGCGCGCTGGCCTATGCCATCAGTTTCGTGGTCGGCCTTTTCGTGATCCTGCCGCTGATCCTGAACGGGCTGAACGCCATCCTGGGGCCGCTTGGCAACCCGCTTATTGGCCTGACCACGATCCATTACTGGTCGGTCTGGGTCGACAACGCCTTCTACGAGAACTTCATCAACTCGCTGATCGTGACCGTCGGTGTCGTCACCGTCTCGCTGACCGTGGGCACGCTGGCGGGCTATGGCCTCGCGCGCTCGGGCTCGAACCTCGCCTTCTGGATCCTGATCATCGCGCTGATCTTCCGTGCCCTGCCGCATTCGGTGCTGGTCGCGGGCTACCTGCCGGTCTTCGTGAACTCGGCCGAGATCCTGCGCCCCATCCTCGGGGAAAACGCGCCCACGCTCTACGGTCAGCCGCTGGCCGTGATCGCGGTGCTGGTCTCGATCAACCAGCCCTTCACGATCTGGATGCTGCGGTCCTTCTTCCAGAACATCCCGAATGAGCTGGACGAGGCCGCCCGCGTCGATGGCTGCACCCATTTCCAGGCCTTCCGCTGGGTCATCATGCCGGTCATGTGGCCGGGCGTGATCACCACGGGCCTGTTCAGCTTCTTGTTGGCCTATAACGACTTCCTCGTGACCTCGCTGCTCCTGGACCAGTCCAACCAGACCATGGTTCCGGCCATCGCGGGCTATTTCAACCGCGAGACCACCACCACCGACCAGGTCGAGGCCGTCGCCGCCGCCGTGTCGATCACCGCGCCGCTGTTCCTGCTGGTCATGATCTTCCAGCGCCAGATCGTCAGCGGGCTGACCGCGGGGGCGGTGAAGGGATGAGCGCACATGCAAGGCGCGGGGGCCTGGCACGCCACCCCGCGCTGAACAGGATGCCAAGGGATGACCTCTGAGCGGTCCGACCGCTCGAACACCCCCAAAGGACATTCTGAAAGGAAAGACAGATGAAAGGCTCACGCCCCGAACAGGCCGTGCTCAGCCGGGACACGGATATGAGCAAGACCAATGAAACCCGCGCCGTCATCGAAGGCATGGTGGACGGCCTCAACGATCACCGGATCGCCGATATCGGCGAGTTCTTTTCCGAAAGCTTCCGCTGGATGGGCAACCGGGGCTGCGGCACCAAGACCGGGTTGAGGGAGTTTCAGGACAATTGGCAAAAGCCCTTCCAGGCCGCGTTCTCGGACAAGGTCTGCGTCGATGAGGCGCGGCTTTACATGGGCGAATGGGCGGCGGCCTTCGGACGGCAGGAGGCGACGCATTCCGGGCCCTTCATGGGCGTGGCGGCCACGGGCCAGCGCGTCGAGATCCGCTACATGGATTTCTGGAAGGTCGAGAACGGCAAGATCACCGACAACTGGGTGATGGTCGATTTCCCGCATGTGCTGGCGCAACTGGGCGTCGATGTCTTTGACGGCGAAGGTTGGGAAGCCTTCGACCGGGGCGAGAAAACACCGCCGCAGCCGACTGCGGCAGAATGAAGGAAGTGATCAATGACGATTGAATATCTCAAACGCGGCAAGTCTGACGCCGACCGGGCCGAGGATGATGCGAAGACGGCGGCGATTGTCTCGGGCACGCTCAAGGATATCGAGGCGCGCGGCGACGCGGCGGTGCGCGAGTTGGCCAATAAGTTCGACAAGTATGACCGCGAGACCTACCGGTTGAGCGACGACGAGATCGCCGCGATCATCGCCAAGGTCAGCGACCGCGAGATGGCCGATATCCGCTTCGCGCAGGAGCAGGTGCGCAATTTCGCTCAGGCGCAGCGCGAGTCCATGTTGGATATCGAGGTCGAGACCCTGCCCGGCGTCATCCTGGGCCACAAGAACATCCCCGTGCAATCGGTGGGCTGCTACGTGCCGGGCGGCAAGTTCCCGATGGTGGCCTCCGCGCATATGTCGGTGGCCACGGCCTCGGTTGCGGGGGTGCCGCGCATCGTCGCCTGCACGCCGCCCTTTGGCGGCGAGCCCAACCCGGCGGTGATTGCCGCCATGCATCTGGGCGGCGCGCATGAGATCTACGTGCTCGGCGGCATCCAGGCCGTCGGCGCCATGGCGATCGGCACCGAGAGCATCGACCCGGTGCATCTCTTGGTCGGCCCCGGCAATGCCTTCGTGGCCGAAGCCAAGCGCCAGCTGTTCGGCCGCGTCGGCATCGACCTCTTCGCGGGCCCGACCGAAACCATGGTCATCGCGGACGAGACCGCCGCCGATGCCGAGCTGTGTGCCACTGACCTCCTGGGTCAGGCCGAGCATGGTTATAACAGCCCTTGTGTCCTCCTCACCAATTCGCGCAGCCTCGCAGAAGGCACGCTGCAAGAAATCGACCGCATCCTGGAGATCCTGCCGACCGCCGGCACCGCCCGCGTCAGCTGGGAGGAGTATGGCGAGGTCATCCTTTGCGATACTTATGAAGAAATGCTTGAAGTGGCGGACGATATCGCGTCGGAACATGTGCAGGTGATGACCGACCGCGACGACTGGTTCCTCGAGCACATGACCTGCTACGGCGCGCTGTTCCTGGGCGCGCGCACCAACGTCGCCAATGGCGACAAGGTGATCGGCACCAACCACACCCTGCCGACCAAGAAGGCCGGGCGCTACACCGGCGGGCTCTGGGTCGGCAAGTTCCTGAAAACGCACAGCTATCAGAAGATCACCACGGACGAGGCCGCGACCATGATCGGCGAATACGGGAGCCGCCTTTGCATGCTGGAGGGCTTCGTCGGCCATGCCGAGCAATGCAACATCCGCGTGCGCCGCTATGGCGGGGTGAACGTCCCCTACGGCGAGGGCGCGCCGCATCGCGAGGCGGCGGAGTAAGCCCCGCCCATTTGCCCGAGGCGCGACGGGCTGACTTTCTTCGAAGAAAGTCGGGTGATCCTTCGAAGGATCACCCCTCCGCCGGACCGGCCCCGCGACGGGGCCGCGCCCGCAAGGGTCAGAGCCGCTTGGCCACTTCCTCCAGCATCACCTCGGTCGCGCCGCCACCGATGGATTGCACCCGCGCGTCGCGCGCCATGCGTTCGATGGTCGTGCCGCGCATGTAGCCCGTGCCGCCATGGAACTGCACGCAATCATACATGACCTCGTTGACCAGTTCCCCGCAGAGCGCCTTGAGCATCGAGACCTCCTTGACCACCTCCTCGCCCGCCGCATCGCGGGCCGCCGTGGCATAGACGAAGGCCCGCGCGGCGGCGACGCGGGCCGAGAGCATCGCCAGCCGCTGCCGGATCGCCTGTTTCGACCACAGGGGCGCGCCGAAAGCCGCCCGCGTCTTCACGTAATCCAGCGTCAGGTCCAGTGCCGCCTGTGCCTCGCCCATCGTCATCGCCGCCAGCACGATGCGTTCATTCTGGAAATTCCGCATGATCGCGTAGAACCCCTGCCCCTCCTCGCCGAGGAGGTTTTCGGCAGGCACCCGGCAGTCCCGGAACGACAGCTCGGCCGTGTCCGAGGATCGCCAACCGGTCTTGTCCAGCACACGGGCGACGGACAGGCCAGGCGTGTCCTTCTCGACCAGGATCATGCTGACCGAGCGGCTGGCCGGGCCGCCGGTCTCGGTCTTGACCGCGACGCAATAAAGATCGGCGTGAACCCCGTTGGTGATGAACATCTTGGACCCGTTCAGCACGAAATCCCCGCCCTCGCGCCGCGCCGTGGTGCCGATGCCCTTCACGTCCGAGCCCGCATCCGGTTCCGTCACCGCGACCGCGACGATCTTGCGGCCCGCGACAACATCGGCCATATGCGCCGCGCGCTGCTCCGGGCTGCCCGCGTTGAACAGGTGCACCGAGGCCATGTCGGTATGCACCAGCGCCGTGATCGCGAAACCCGCATAGGTCGATCGGCCCAGTTCCTCGGCCAGGACCACCGTCGCGCGGGTGTCCATCGCGCTGCCGCCATATTCCTCCGGATAGCGGATGCCCAGAAAGCCAAGCTCTCCCATCTCGCGCAGGATCTCACGGGGGACGCAGCCGTCCTTCTCCCATTGATCGGCGGCAGGGTGGACTCTCTCGGCGACGAAGCGGCGGATCTGGTCGCGCAGCATCTCGTGCTCGTCGTCCAGGAACAGGGGATTGACCATGGCGCGAGCCTCCTTCTCATCTGTCGGCCAGTGTTCTTCGCCATCGCGCGGATGTCGAGCGGTCAAATGCCCCCCTTGACCTTGTCCGGCTGGCATTGCTCACTCGCCCGCGAACGGAGGGGCGATGACGACAGAGATGGATAGGGTGATCCGCGGCGGGCGGATCGTGACACCGGACGGGATCATCGACGGCGATCTCGGAATCAGGGATGGGCAGATCGCCGCCATCGGGGGTCGGATCGAGGGCGCTGAGGTGATCGACGCGGGCGGGCACTGGGTGATGCCCGGCGGCGTCGATGTCCATGCCCATATCGAACAGATGTCGGGCATGGGCGTGATGAACGCCGACACGTTCGAGACCGCCACAAGATCCGCGGCCATGGGCGGCACGACCTCCGTGATCTCCTTCGCCGCGCAGGCCAGGGGCGAGCCACTGGCGCAGACCGTGGCGGCCTACCAGGCACGCGCCCGCAGGGGGGCGATGATCGACTACGCCTTTCATATCACGGTGACCGATCCCGCCGTCGCAGGATTTCGCGACGATCTGGCGATGCTGATCAACGCGGGGCATCGCTCGCTCAAACTGTTCACGACCTATAACATCAAGCTGGAGGATGATCAGATCCTCGCCGTCATGTCCGAGGCCCGCGCGCATGGGGCGCTGGTCTGCGTTCATGCCGAAACCGATGCCATCCTGTCCCACGCCAGGGAAAGCCTGATCGCGGCGGGACGGACCCGGCCACGCGATCACGCCGCCTCGCATCCTCGCCTGGCCGAGATCGACGCGGTCGAACGCATGTGCCGCTTCGCCGCCTACCTGGATCAGCCGGTGATGCTGTTCCATATCTCGACCACCGAGGGGGCCGCCGCCATGCGCAAGGCGCGCGCCGAGGGTGCGCCGGTCTGGGCCGAGACCTGCCCGCATTACCTGCTGATGACCGAGGATGTGCTGGACCGTCCGGGGCTGGAAGGGGCGAAATGGATGTGTTCGCCGCCGCAACGCAAGGAGGCCGATCAGCGTGCCTTGTGGCAGGCGCTGGCGCAAGGCGATCTGCAACTCGTCTCCTCCGATCACGCGCCCTACCGCTATGATGACACCGGCAAGCTCTCGGCAGGGCCGGACGCGAGGTTTCACCAGATTGCCAACGGGTTGCCGGGGCTGGAAACGCGCCTGCCGCTGATGTTCGACGCGATGATGCGCGAGGGCGGCCTGGGGCCGGAGATGTTCGCGAAGCTGACCGCCACGGCCCCGGCGCAGACCTATGGGCTGACCGGCAAGGGCGCGATTTCGGCGGGGATGGATGCCGATATCGTGATCTGGGACGCGGGGAAGAGCGTGACCTACGGCGCGGACGACCTGCATGACAATGTCGGCTATAACCCGTGGGAGGGCCGGACCGTCACAGGCTGGCCAGTTCAGGTGATGCTGCGCGGCAAGACCCTTTGCAAGGGCGGCGCGTTCCACGGCACCCCCGGCGCGGGCCGCTGGATCGACCGGCCCCACCTGGCCACCCGGCCCACGCAATACGAGGAGGAGACATGACCCGACCCGACGCGCCCAATGAACTGGCGATCACCTTCCTCTACTACCGCGACCTGCCTGCCGCGATGGCGTTCTACGAGGACGTGCTCGGCCTGCGCCTGACCATCGACCAGGGGTTTTGCAAGATCTACCGCATCTGCCCCGGCGCCCATGTCGGGCTGGTGGATGAGACCAGGGGCATGAACAAATGGACCGCTGAGAAGCCGGTGCAACTGTGCATCCGGGTGGCGGATGTCGATGCCTGGTATGGCTATGCCAAGGCGCAGGCGCTCGACGGGCTGTCGGACCTGTTCGAGAACGACCAGATCGGCATCCGGGCCTTCGTCTTCAACGACCCCGAGGGCTACCAGATCGAGATACAATCGACGACACGGGCGGGCGCATGACCGGATCGCTGATCGTCATCAACCCGAATTCCTCGGAAACCGTGACGCAAGGCATCGACGCGGCGGTCGATCCCCTGCGCCGCTTCGGGATACCGATCCGCTGCCTGACCCTGGCCGAAGGGCCACCCGGCATCGAAAGCCAGCGCCAGGCCGACCTGACCATTGCGCCGATGCTGGCCCTTGCCGCTGCGCAAACCGATGCGGCGGGCTTTGTCATCGCCTGTTTCGGCGATCCCGGCCTCCATGCGCTGCGCGACCAGACCGCCCTGCCCGTCCTCGGCATCCAGGAGGCGGCGGTGATGACCGCCCTCACCCTCGGCCAGCGTTTCGGCGTGATCGCGATCCTACCCGGCTCGATCCCGCGCCACCTGCGCGCCTTCGGATCGATGGGGGTGCTGGACCGGCTGGCTGGCGACCGCGCGCTCGGCCTCGGGGTGGGCGACCTCGCCGATCCGGGCAAGAGCCTGGCCGCGATGATCGCCACCGGCAAGCGCCTGCGCGACGAGGATGGCGCGGATGTCCTGATCATGGGCTGCGCAGGAATGGCCCAGTACCGCGCCACGCTGGAGGCGGAGACAGGCCTGGCGGTGGTCGAGCCCTGCCAGGCGGCAGCGGCAATGGCCCTTGGCCGGATCGCGTTGGAGCTGAGCCACCGGCGGGTTGAGACCTGAGCGGCGACTGGTCGGGACTGTGTGACGCGAAACGGCGACCAGCACGCTGCAACCGGCCAACACGGCTGAACCCGAGGTCATTTCTCTGAACAAGTGGTGCCCGGGGGCGGCATCGCAGTCTACTGAAATATCAAATACCTACAGGCTAGAGCGGCGTCTGCATTTAGGGGATTCCCAAATCACCTTTCGTTTGATTCAAAGTCGAAAACGGGAGGCGATCTTGAGCAGGCGAACTTTGACAGACAGGCAGTGGACGATCATCGAACCTTTGGTTCCAGGCAAGAAAGGGGATCGAGGCCGCGCTGGGACAGACAACCGGCTGTTCATCGATGCGTTCCTCTGGCTGGCGCGTGGGGCGACCCCTTGGCGTGATTTGCCGCCCGAACTGGGGAACTGGCAGACTGTGCATTCTCGCTTCAGGCGCTGGACACTGGCGGGGGCACGCGCAGGCCGATAGCGCAGCCGCCTTTGTGAACGCGCTCGAAGAGAAGGGCTATGTGCCCGCTAAGTGCGATAGCCGCGCCTTTGTCATCGTCGATAGATTCGGCGATGTGCACAGCCTGTCGCGCTACGTCAAAGGCGTTCGTGCCAAGGAGATCAAGGCACGGCTGCCAAGCCTCGACATGGCTGCACTGCCGAATGTCGCGCAGGCACAGGAGCAGGCCAAGGCGCGCATGGCCGCGCAGGAAGAGCGTCTGCGTGAGCAGCGCGATACCCGGCATGATCACCGGCATGATGATCATGGGCAGGAGCGCCGTGATCGGGATGATCATGGTGGTGATCGCCATGGTGATGATGATCGCATTGCCCGCAGCATCGATCAGAAACGCACCGCCATGGAGGCGCGGCAGCGCGAGAGCAGGCTGGAATTTGTGCAGGCGGAGCAGGCTGTCCTGACCCGCCATCAGGATTAAAAACTCGCGCTCGATGCTGCGCAAAAAGCCGAGAGCGGCGGGCTCTTGTTCCGCATGCGCGGGCGGGTGGCCGATCTGATTTCAGAGCGTCCGACGCTGCGTTCTGTGCTTGGTCACATCACCGAAAAAACCGGGCTTGATCCGCGTGATCGGCATCGTCTGGAACAGCAGGCGCTTGCCCGGCGGCATGCGCGGGAGCGTGTCGTCTTGGCCGGTCGTAAGCGGTCGATCGAGAAGATCGAAAAACGCGAGCGCGCTTCGCTGGATCGTAATCAGAGGTGGCGCGGCAAATCTGAACAGTTGAGTTAGGTGGATTTTCCGCTCCTGATCCGGCAGCGTTGCCGAGACGAAGGAGCGAAGATGACCAAACGACCCAGACGGAACCACAGCCCTGC